>FWPU01002373.1_pt1 | contig 52523 bp, 44 predicted proteins | sample 2228361 | NCBI WGS metagenome assembly FWPU01 (sample SAMEA103939777, study PRJEB20133) | metagenome | reverse complement strand
CCGTTTCCCATAAGCAGCGTTGTGAGGAGGAATAGATGCTCTGGGTGGTGCGATACCAGCAGGGCAGTGCCCAGACGCCGTGGAGGTGGAAAAGCGCCAAGACGGGAGAAGAGGGACTTCAGTTCGGAGGCAGACACCCTGTATTGCCAGAGCGCAGTTTGTCGATATCCAGCTCGCCCAATTCGGCTAGGGTCAGCAAGGATCCTGGTTACTGGGAGTGCGTGTACCAGTGTGTACGGCAATTTTGGAAGAATAGGGGATTCCCTGAGGTAGATTGGGCCTGCCTCGCTGCAGGCATCTGCTGTGCCGCTGACCCAGAACCTGTGACCAAATCTCTCTGCTGTGGCATCGCGGTGACGTGTCTACGCGTCAGAGTAACTGAGTTAGCCACCATCGTCAGTGCTTGCTTGCTCAAATGCGCAGTAGACCGAACACCGGTTCCACCGGTACAGACCGCGACAGTACGCCATCGGGAGGTGACCTATCAATGAACATACGACCCGTGTCCGACTTGAGCCTTTGGCTCGGCTTCGGCATCGGCTTGGTAGCGAGCGCCCGTCTGATGCATCAGGTCGGTGTTGAACCTATCATCGCACAATGGGCGTTACTCAGCACGCTCTGCTTAGTAGTCGCAGCTCTTACCATGCTGGTAGAGTGGCCGCACGACCTCCTTTTGTGGCAGCGCCTTGCTGTATCCGCCACTGTCTGCACTTGGGTTCTGCTTTTAGGCGGCTACCCGCTTTGGGATCTTGGGGAGTGGTATGACATAGGCTGGTCCCTATCGGCCTACACGGTGATGGCGGCTATTGCGGTCGGATACTATCGACAGGTTCGCAGCGGGCATGTGCATAGGCTGATAGCAACCCACTCCCTGTTGTTACCAACGTTGGTAGCTGTGGTCTTCACAGCTCACCTGCTGAGGCTCATAGCAGCAGGGCACATGGTTGTGGGCACGCTTTGCCTGCTGTTGGTCGGCTTAGTAGCGTCGTTAGCATCCGCGTTGAGCGTCCGGCGGGCTGCTGTCGAGTCTTAAACAAGCCTGTATGTTGTGTAAGGTAGCGTAGCAGTAGGTCTTGCTAAGCCGAGTTACGCTCGAGAGACGCAATACTTCTGCTACGCTGCATGATGAGACATACCCCTTCCCCTGTTCCCAAAATGGGAACGGGGGTTTTGCGTTGCCTCGCACCGTCGGCTCACCAGAAGTTTCACCCTCCACAGGGTGTCGCCACAAGAAGAGACGAAGAGGTTCCATGGCTCGTTGCGCGACAACGGCGCCATCCGTATAATAACGGGTGGAGTGCGACCATGCGCAGAGGCAACCTTATCGTGCTATCGGGACCGAGCGGAGTGGGCAAGGACACGCTAATTGCGCGCCTGCTGGAGCGCGTGCCCGGCGTGGTGAAATGCCTCACCGCCACCACACGCCCACCCCGCGATGGCGAACGGCACGGCGTGGACTATCTGTTCCTCTCACGAGAGCAGTTCGAGACGTGGATTGCCGAGGGGAAGTTTCTGGAGTATGCCCGCTACAACGACCATTACTACGGCACTCCCCTGCATCTGGTAGAGGAGGCACGCGCTCAGGGGCTGGATGTCATCCTCAAGATCGAGGTGCAGGGTGGACTGCAGGTGCGCCAGCGTGTGCCGGAGGCAATCCTCATTTTCGTGCAGGCACCCAGCCTCGAGGTGCTTCGTGAGCGACTGACGGCACGCGCCACCGAGCCGCCCGAGCAGGTGGAACGCAGGCTCCGCATCGCCGAGCAAGAGATGCGCGTCATGCCGCAGTACGATTACCTCATCACCAACGATGCGCTCGATGAGGCGGTGGATGTGCTTCGCGCTATCCTCATCGCGGAGAGAGCAAGGATACGGAAAGAGGGCTGAGCATGTCCATCTTTGAAGGCAAACATATCCTGCTGGGGGTGACCGGTAGCATCGCGGCGTACAAGGCGGCGGATATTGCCTCGAAACTGACGCAGGCAGGTGCGGAGGTGGACGTGGTGCTGACCGAACACGCGCGGCGCTTCATCACCGAAGTGACCTTCCGCGCCATCACCCGGCGACCGGTGCTGACCGACCTGTTTGACGAGCCGGAGGAGCGACAGATTGCCCATATCCACCTCGCCCGTCGGGCGGACATCCTGCTGATCGCCCCCGCCACGGCGAACATTCTGGCGAAGCTGGCAGTGGGCATCGCCGACGACCTGCTGACCACCCTCGCGCTGGCGACACAGGCACGCATTGTGATTGCCCCCGCGATGAATACCGTCATGTGGCAACACCCCGCCACACAGCACAACGTGCGCCTGCTGGAGGAGCGCGGCGTGACCTTTGTCTATCCGGCAGAGGGGATGCTGGCGTGCGGCGAGGTGGGCGCGGGCAAACTGGCGGACACTCTCAACATCCTGCACGCGCTGGAAGAGGTGCTGTCGCCGCCGCTGAAAGGCGTTCGGATGCTTGTGACGGCAGGTCCCACCGAAGAGCCGATCGACGCCGTGCGCCATATCTCCAACCCCTCATCGGGCAAGATGGGCTACGCCATCGCGGAGGAGGCACTGCGACAGGGCGCGGAGGTCACGCTGGTAACGGGTCCCACCCTGCTGGAGCCGCCCGCCGGGGCGAAGGTCGTCCGCGTGCGCACGGCGCAGGAGATGCTGGCGGCGTGCCTGAAAGTGTATCCCGACGTGGACGTGGTGATTGCTACCGCGGCGGTCAGCGACTATCGCCCCGCGGAGGTCTGGCAGGGCAAGCGCAAGAAGGGCGAGGCAGAGTGGACAATACGCCTCGTGCCCAATCCGGACATCCTGCGTACACTGGGTGAGCGCAAGGGCAAGCAGGTGCTGGTAGGTTTTGCCGCGGAGACACACGAGCTTCTACAGAACGCCCAATCTAAACTGCGCGAGAAGAACCTCGACCTGATTGTCGCCAATGACGTGTCGCAGGAGGGGTCCGGCTTTCGCACCGACACGAACAGGGTCACCTTGCTGTGGGCAGACGGCACGCAGAGCAACCTGCCCCTGATGAGCAAGCGCGAGGTGGCTCGGCACCTGCTTACGGCGTTGAGGGAGCGATGTCTGAACCGGTGAGGACATGCTGATCGTGAAGTATCGCCAGCAGCACGCCTTGTGAGATGCTTCGGCTGACGCCTCAGCATGACAAGTAACAGGCTCGTTCTGCTATCTATCGCCGTCATTCTGAGCAACGCGAAGAATCTCTTGAGATGCTTCGGTTGACGCCTCAGCATGACACTTCGTGTGGAGGGCGAAGCTCCGTCTGAGCCGTTGAAGAACCTAACCCCCTTACCCGCTTCCCTGCGAGGGAAGGGGGAACTCCTCTCCCCGCGTCGGAGAGAGGGCGGGAGAGGGGTCGGCTCACCGGGAGGTTCGCCCTCCAGATGGTGACTACCCGTCAATCGCTCAGCGCTTGCAGGTCGCTTTCACTTCCTCCCAGTTGGGTGGGTCGGGGATGCCGAACATGCGCCGCTTGGTTTCCAGATAGAACAGGTAGTTCTCGTAGGTGACATCGGGTGGACAGCGGTGGTCGACGTGCGGGATATATCCGCCTTCCTCCACCAGGGGCTTCAACCGCTCCAGCTCCTTCACGATAGCCGCTTTGCCTGCGATGAGCTGCGTCTTGTCCACCCCGCCCATCAGCAACACCGACTTGCCGAACTTCTGGCGAATCAACACAGGGTCGGAACCGCCGCGAACCTCCAGCGGGAACATCACGTTGACGCCTCCTGCCAGCCAGTGTTCTACCAGCTGCAGGATGTTGCCGTCGCAGTCCACGTAGACGATGTCCACACCGAATCGGTCGCGCAGGTAGTCGGTGATGCGCTTGTAGCGGGGCGTCATCCACTTGCGGAACAGCGTGGGCGAGATGATCGGTCCCTTGTTGAACGCCATGTCCTCCCAGAAGGAGGCATAGTCCAGCTGCACGTCGGCAGGGATTTTGCTCAACGCGGTGAGCGCCATCTCGGTGAGATGTTCCATCATCTCTTCCACAAGGTTAGGCTGGTCGACACAGGCATAGGAGACGCCCTCAAAGCCCATCCAGTCGCGAATCCAGCCAAACAGACTACCGCAATACACTCCCAGCGGATACTCGCGGTCTGCTACGGACTTCTTCCATGCCTCCCAATCGCTGGGATAGCGGCGCGGGTCATCGGGGTCCAGGCGTTTCTTGAACTCCAGCCAGTCCTCGCGCGTCTTAATGGGGAACTCCAGATAGTGCGGGATAGTAGAAGTGCCGTCTTTATAGACAATGCTCTTGACCCCCACGCCGTCCACCTGAATACGGTAGCGGTCGGTCTCCTCCAGCACCCTTGCTTCAAAGGGAGGTATCAGTCCCAGGTTAATCGGCACGCCTCCGCGCGGCGCGAAACCGAAGAACTGGTTTGCCTTCCACTCTTCGTCCACCCATTCAGGCAGACCCTGCTTGTGCCATTCGGTATAGGTCTCCGACCAGTAGCCAAACTCCTCATCGGGCACGTGGTCTACCGGCTGATAATGAAACGTGCGCAGCCACCGTTCGCGGTGTGTTAAGGTCTCTCCCATCGGCTCTTCCCCTTAAGGATATCGTTGGGCATCATTTCTCGGCAGGCAGGGGCAACTCCTGTTTCTCCACCTGCACGTAGCAGGTGTGGAAGGTGGAGCCTCCACCCATATCCGCCAGCCGGTCGGAGGTGAGCGCGTTGATGCCGCGCCCGCCCGGGCTATCACGATGCCACCAGATAGAGGGCGACCACGCCAAGCCGGGACGCACATGCTCTGCGCTGACCACCGCCCTCAGGAACACCTCGCCGCGCTCGTTGAACACGCGCACCCAATCGCCCTGCTGGATGCCACGAGATTCGGCGTCGTGGGGATGGATCCAGATGCGCGGCTCTCGCTCGCCCTTCTGCATCCTCTCCAGATTGGCAAAGGTGGTGTTCAGGAAGTGGTGCGCCGCGGGCGACAGCAGGTTGATGGGGTATCGCGAGCGGTCTGCATCCATCTCCTGTGAGGGCGTGTAGGTGGGCAGGGGATCGTAGCCGTCGCGCTGTGCCCGCTCGGAGTAGAGTTCAATCTTGCCGGAGGGCGTCTTGAAGCGCATCTCGCCGTGTACATAGGGCGCAAAGGGATCACCAGGCGTACGCAGTTTGGCGAAGCCGTGCTCCAGCAGATACTCGTAGGTGATGCCCTGCAGGTAAGGATGGTTGCTGTCTAAAGCCTGCCGGATAATGTCTTCGGCGGTGTCGCGGAAGCACTCGTCCTCGTAACCCATGCGCCGTGCCAGTTCGGAAAGCACATCCCAGTTTGGGCGGCTCTCACCCAGCGGGGGAATGGCGGGCTGGTTCAACTGCACATACAGGTGACCGTAGGCGGTGTGCAGATCGAGATGCTCCATCTGCGTGGTGGCAGGCAGCACGATGTCCGCCAGACGAGCAGTATCCGTCCACATCTGCTCGTGCACGACCGTGAACAGGTCCTCCCGCAACATGCCCTCGATGACGCGGTTGCTATTGGGCGCGACGGCGGCGGGGTTGGAGTTGTACACGTAGAGCGCCATAATGGGCGGATTGTCCAGCGTGAGCAACGCCTCGCCCAGCTGGTTCATGTTGACCGCGCGCGGGTTGCCCTTCAACAGGTCGGGGCGCTTGACCGCCTTCATGTTCAGCGGAAAGTGCGCGCTGGTGGAAAGGAGCAGTCCCCCGCCCACCTCCTTCCACGCGCCGATGATGGCAGGCAGACAGGTAATCGTGCGCACCATCATGCCTCCGTTGGTGTTGCGGGCGATGCCGTAGCCGAGACGGATGGCGGACGGGCGTTGCGTGGCGTATAGAACGGCAAGACGCTCGATGTCCTGCGCTGAGATGCCTGTAATTTGCGACACGCGGTTGGGGTCGTACTCTGTCAGCACACGCTCACGCAGAGCCTCCCAGCCGACCGTGTGCTTGCGCAGGAACGGTTCATCATGCAGACCCTCGCGAAAGATAACGTGCATCATGCCCAGCGCTAGCGCGCTATCGGTTCCGTGCTGAAGATGCACGTGCCAGTCGGCGCACTCCGCGGTGCGGGTGCGGAAGGGGTCAATCACGATTAGTGTGGCTCCGCGTTTCTGCGCCTCGCGCAGGACTGCCATCTGATGCGTGCCGGTGGAGGCAGGGTTCATGCCCCAGACGATAATCGTTCTGGCGTATATCAGGCTCTCCGGGTCGATCCCGCCCGACCAGCCCATGGTGTAGTCGTATCCCGCTTCGGCGGCGGTAGAGCAGATGGTGCGCAGGAGTCGGCTGGCGCCCATGCGGTTCCACAGTCGCCCGTCGCACGCCGACATGTTGACGATGCCCATCGTGCCCGCGTAGGAGTAGGGCAGGATTGCCTCCGGACCATACTGCTCGATAATCTGCTTCCACCGATTGACGATAGTGTCCAGCGCTCCGTCCCACGAGATGCGTTCGAACCTGCCCTCGCCCTTTGCCCCCACGCGGCGATGCGGATACAGCACGCGGTCGGGGCTGTACACACGCTCCTCATAACGGTTGACCTTACAGCACAGATAGCCGCGCGTCAGGGGGTGGTCCGGGTTACCGCGCACGCCCAGCAACCTGCCGTTCTGCACCCGCGCCAGCATCGCGCAGGTATCGGGGCAGTCATGGGGACAGACAGTATGGATTTCGTCAATGCCAAGCACGCTATGAGCCTCCAGAAACGCAGGACCTCACTCAGCCGCGTTCAGGTTATGTATGCCAAACTCTATCTCTTCACGGAGTCTGCCGACGTTCATAAACGATCTTCCCTTCCTGCAAGATGCGCGAGCGGAGGGCGCCTTCGGTGTTCTCAATCGGCACGGGAGTCACAGAACGCCTTGCCGCCAGAAGACACTCCGCTACCGCGCGAAAGTAGTTTTCACTCGGTACACCTTCTACCCCAATGTCGATGTCTGAGTCGTGTCTGTAGTCGCCCCTGGCGAATGACCCATACAGCACGATGCGAGTCGCCCCGTACCGGCGCAAAATCGTTGCGACTTTGCGGATATCTTCCCCAACTTCGGGGGGCAGGTTCTGTAGACGTACTCGTTTCATTCGCGCTATCCTCGAACCGCATACCTCTACCGACATTATGACACAGTTTCACCGTAAGCTGTTACCGGTTCTCAGTAGAACCAGAAGACCCACCAGTTTTTCATGGGCTTGCCGTCATCATCTTTGGAGCGATTGCGGTAGCCGGGCATGTTCTGCCACCAGTACACCAGCCACCTGCCCATGCAATCCGGTGCGAGGTCGGCGTAACGTTTCAGCACATCGCTGGTCCAGGGTCGGGCAAGGTCTTTTCCGCCCGGTCCGCTACCGATGCGCCAGTCTTCGATGGTGGACATGACCGGTTCCGTATTGCTCAGGTCGTAGTGACGACGGGCGTTGGGTGGGAAGTGCACATTGCCTCCGAACGCCACATAGTTCTCCAGCCGCCAGGTCTGTTTGCCGTCGGTGACGACAGCAGTATGCGGGTCGGGATAGGTGATCCCCTTGCCCTCGCCCCACAACGGGTAGAAGGAGTTGAAGGGCAGTCCGTAGCGTTTATCCAGGTCGAATCCCGCGTATTCGTGGAAGTAGCGCGTGAAGTAGGGTATCGCGTGGCTGTGCGCCAGCCCTTCCATCGAGTGCCCCAGGTTCTCCATCGCACAGCCGATGCCCCGGTCGTGATTGATACAGTTGATGCGCACCGACCTGCCCGTCCACCGCTGGTCGGGATCGCCGCCGTTGCCTGCCTGCACATACTTACCCGGAATGCGGCGGAGGCGCTCGTCATACACGGGCTTCAGCTCCACGCACTCCAGACAGCGGAAATCGCCCGTCGCGGCAGCGGTGAACCACACTTCGTGCACATAGCCGCGCGCGACCAGCTCGTCCAGACGCAGGAACCGGCGCGGGTTGCGCGGATCGCGCACGCCGATATACTCGGCAAACCGTTCCGAGAAGAAGGCGTCGTAGTCGCAGTTGACGTCCGGCTCACGCACATGCGCTTTGACAGGCGACTTCGAGCTGTTCTTCTCCTTGCGGTCGGGGTCGCGCAGGTCGACAAACCGCCACACCGAGTACTCCAGAAACGGCGGGCTGTGGGGGTCTTTGTAGCCGTGATAGCGGCTGGCTTCACGCATGGCGCTGATCAGTTGCTGTGCGAGACGAATCGGCTTGTCCGGTTCTACTTGATTCGAGAAGTTAATCAGCAGGACGCGAGGGCGCATCTGGCGCAGGCGGTCGTGGTTGCGCACGATCCACGCATCCGAGTTCGCCTTGCTCCAGCGGTTGGGCCAGACGGTTGGGTCCGCCGGGTCAGTCAGCGGTTTCGGGGTGCCATCCGGATGAAAGTTCGCCTGCCAGTCGCTTCGTTCTCGTGACACAGCCTCTTGAAAGTTCATTCCGTTCTCCCGGTAGTGGTGTTCACTTCCCCGTTAAAGCACAGGCTCAACAGAATCCTGCTCGTGTTTTGCCCGCGGTAATTCCGCATCTGCTCGTGCCGCTCATCGCATTGAGTTATATCATGTGTGTCAGCATACATATCTATAACAATTGAGTTAATGCTAACATCTTTTTTCAGGAAATTTCTCGAAAGTTCTTGACTTTTTCGGAGGAACCATCTATACTTAAGACATCAGAGTTCTATAACGGTTTGGCACAGTTTCTATCCCGTTTCAGCTGGAAAGAGGGGCGCAGTGAAAGTCAAGCATGTGTGGGTGCGACAGCAGGTGCTGGAGGAAATCCGGCAGGGCAGGTACGGCAACCGTTTGCCGACCAAACAGCAGCTTGCCGAGCGGTTTGGCGTGAGCATCGGTACGGTAACGCGCGCCCTGGAATCGCTCTGTCAGGAAGGCTGGCTGGAGTGCAAGCGCGGCGCAGGGATATATGCTTGCGTGCCCTCTGTTCCCTCTACCAAGCAGGTCGCCTTCGTGATCAGCGCACCCGCGGATGTGGTGGAACACACGTATCACGGTCCACTCTTTCGCGCGTTGTGCGACGTGTGCGCCGTTCAGCACTTCAACCTGATGGTGGCGTCGAGCCCTGTTAGAGATTGGCATCATCTGCCGGAGCGCTATCCCGATACCGCTCTGTATGTAGTCGCTCCGCCTTTGCGCAGTGCGGAGGTGTTGCACGCTCTCTGGGAGCAGGGCGTGCCGCTGGTAGTGGTGGGAGCATCGTGGCACGACCCTGTACCGTTCCCGACAGTAGACTGCGACAACGAAGGCGGTGCCCGGCGCGGTGTGGAGTACCTGTTGCATCTGGGGCACCGGCGCATCGCCTACGTACACGGCAGCGAGGACAGCGGTAACTGTCGCGACCGGCTGGCAGGCTACCTGGCCGCCCTGCGCGGCTGGGGCATCGAGCCGGAACCGCACTGGATTATACGCCCGGATGACGATACACATCTATCCCCGGCAGGTCGCAATGCGCTGATAGACCTGATGCTGAGCCCCGATCGTCCAACAGCTATCTTCTGTGCCGGCTATTTTCTGGCGCTGGACGTGATGGCGGTCGCCGATCAGCTGGGCATCGCCATCCCACAAGAGATGAGCGTGCTGGGCGTGGATGACCCGGTGTCGGCGCGGTATCTCAATCCGCCGCTGACCACCCTGCGACAGCCGCTGGTGGAGATGGGCAGACGCGCGGCGCAGGTTTTGCTGGAAGGGCTGTCGCGTCGCGCCATGCCCGAGCCGATCCATGAGCAACTGCCGGTGGAACTGGTCACACGCGCTTCGTGTGCACCGCCGGTAATACCAGACAGGTAGCGATCGTCCGCTTCAGCGGACGTTAGCGATAAAACAACAACTGGTTCGAGGAGGTCGTTTCAACCATGCGACGCAGCGGTTTCACGCTGATTGAGCTGCTTGTGGTCATCGCGATCATCGCGATACTGGCAGCGATTCTGTTCCCTGTCTTCTCGCAAGCGCGCGAGCAGGCACGAAAGACCGCCTGTCTGTCCAACACCAAGCAGATCGGGCTGGCGGTGAACATGTATGTGCAGGACTACGACGAGACGTTCTTCCCACAGCCCTGGCCCGGCGGCTGTGCGGAGGTGGGCTACTTCACAACGAACCCCAACCACCCCAAACAGCACTGGGCAACCGTGATTTATCCCTACGTGAAGAACGGTGGCGTGTTCGACTGCCCCAGCTATTCGGGCACCACGTACGTGGCGTCGTACGCGCTGTGGGTGTGTGGCGACCCCGAGCGCAGGCGCATTGTGCCCTTCGTGGAGTACGGCATCAACGAGATCCTTCTGGGAAGCAGCACAGGTGTCTCCCTGGCAGCGATCCAGTCCCCCTCCAGCATCGGCATCATCGCCGACAATAACTACATCTTCAGCTGGCGCAACTGTCTGGTGGGTCCGCTGGACACCCAGCCCCGACTGTACTGGACGGAAGGACGCGGTGGATGGGAATTCTATCAGGGCAACCCGCGCCATCAGGGCGGAATGAACTTCGTGTACGCCGATGGGCACGCGAAGTGGGCACGCTCTGCCAACAACCCCAATCCCAAGCCAGACCGCCCGTACGAGTGGGGATATTACCCCGTGCTGATGGCGGATGATGCGTGTACACCTCCGTAAAGGAGAACAGGGATGAGCAAAAACGTATCGGCTCCGGTGGCAATCGCGATTATCGTGGTGGTGCTGCTCGTGGTCGGCGTGCTCCTCTACCGGGCGATGACGGGTGGAGTGCAGGGCAATGGACGTGAAGGTGACGTTCAGGCGGCTCCTCCCGTGCCCGGTGGAGGAGCACCACCGAGTGCGGCAATGCCCGGCACGCAGTAGCCACAGCAACAGGCAGGGGGCAAGATTGCCCCCCTGCCCATCTTCAAGCCCAATGCCGCTACCGACGCAGAGCGAACACAAACAATCCGAGCCAGCCCAGCACTATCAACACGCCGATCGCCATCAGCACCACACCGATAATGCCCAGGATGTAGCCCGCTTCCGCCATACCCCTTCCCGCTTCCGACGATTCACCGCGGGCAATCGCGCGACGCTCCGCGCCTCCCATAATCCACGCCGGGATGGCAAACACTCCCAGCGACACCAGCCCCAGTATGCCGAAAACCAGAGCCAGTATCGCGCGGGAGCTCGGATATTCGCCGGTGCGCATCGGCTTGGGTGGCTGAATAGACATCTTCCTACACCTCCACGACGTCGCCCAATGATTCAGACACAGCATCGCAAGCGTGAGTTTCTCGATGCTCAGTAGCGATGCATGGTGCCGTCCTCACGCCGGACAATGGGCATGAAGGCGCGCTCGTAGGGATATTTCGCCGCCACCTGCTCGTTGATGTCCAGTCCGATACCCGGACGCTCGGGCGGATAGGCGTAGCCATCGCGGAACTCACACGCGCCGGGCATCACTTCGTACGCGGGCTCGGGAAACGTTACCCACTCCTGCACCCCAAAGTTGGGGATGACCATATCGAGATGCACCGCCGCCGCTTGCGCGATGGGACCCAGATCCGCAGCGCCATGGAACGCCATGCGCACCCCAAAGGTTTCGGCGACCGCCGCGATTTTGCGCATTTCGGTGATGCCGCCAACGTGCATCGGCGCACAGCGCAGGTAGTCGATCCAGCGATTCTGGAGCAACGGCAGGGCGTCGTAGCGGTTATGCACGATCTCGCCCATTGCCAGCGGAGTGGTGGACGCCTGCCGAACCAGCCCGAACGAGGCGATCTGCTCTGGCGGCAGTGGGTCTTCCAGGAAAAAGAGGCGGTAAGGCTCCAGGTGCTTTGCCAGCCAGGCAGCCTGTATAGGCGTCAACTGCTCGTGCACGTCGTGGCACAGCTCTATCGAGTCGCCCAATTGCTTGCGCAGGTAATCGGACAGCTTGACGTGCTCCAGCATGTAGGGCGTTGGGTCGAAGTACTGGGTGGGTGGAATGCCAGGACGGGCAGGCGGCTCTGTGCGTACCATGCCCGATCCGCCGTATCCGCCAATCTGCGCGCGAATCACCCGATACCCCTTTGCCTGCAGGCGACGAACGCTCTCTTCCACTTCTTCGGGCGTGCGTCCGCCCGCGTGACCGTAGCACAGCACTTTATCACGCGCTGAGCCACCAACCAGCTGGTAAACGGGCATATTGGCTACCTTACCCTTGATGTCCCACAGGGCGATATCGATAGCCCCGATGGCAGCCGCGTACACCGGACCGCCGCGCCAGTAGGTATGGTGGTACAGGAACGACCAGATGTCCTCGATGCGCTGGGGGTCCATGCCGATCAGCAGATGGGAACAGTGCTCAATGGCGACAGCCACGGCGAGCTCACTGCCGTTGAGGGTGCCATCGCCAACGCCATACACGCCTTCATCCGTCATCACCTTGACCAGTACGTAGTTGCGCCCAGGACAGGTCACGATCACGCGCACTTCAGTGATTTTCATACTGAGCCTCCAGTCCAAAGAGATTCCGGCAGAAGATGGCGCAGTGAGTAGCCCTTCGGCGTCTGCACAACGTGTTTGCCCGCACCGCAGGCAACCAGCACACGCATATCCCTTCTCCACACACCGGCATCTGCACACCTTATTCTGGTGCAGGCTACGGGTGTCCTTCGGCAGGAGAACCGGCAGGCGGAAGGGAACCAGAAGATGCTATGGCTTCTGTCAGAAAAGACTGGCTACCCGCCCGATTCGCTCTGCTGTTGACCTGCGTGCCCCAGCTGGGCGAGCGTCAGACGGCACAGGTGCTTCACCGCTGGACACGCCAGCAGGTCTCGGTAGAGGAGTTCCTGCGCCTGCCCGCCGAGGTGCTGGAACGCGAGTGGGGGCTCACTCCACAGGCGGCAGAGGTGCTGGCGTCTCCGGATACCGGTTGGTGGCAGAGGTTCGAGCGGATGGACGCGCTGGTGCGTCGGTATGGAGTGCAGGTGCTGACCACTCAGCACCGGCTCTATCCGCTGGCACTGGAAGCGTTCTGCCAGCAACCTCCGCCGGTTCTCTTCGCGCTGGGGCAGATGGGGTTTCTGCAGGATCGGTGGCGCTTTGCGGTCGCCTGTTCGCGAGGCGCGCCCCATCTGGCACTGGAGGCGGTGGACGAAATCACCCGACAAGCCATTGTGGAGGGGGGTATACCCGTCACAGGGCATAACACGCCACCCTATCAGCGGGTGGCGCTGACAGCGATTCGGCAGGAACAACCCTCCATCACCGTGCTGGATCGAGGGTTGCTGGAGGCGTTGGGAGATGACCTGAGCCGTCCGCTCTTTCCCGCGGCGCGCCTGTACGAGCTGGAGTTCCGCACCGACCGCGACCTGGTGCTTTCGCCGTTTCCGCTTCAGGCGGGTTCTCTGGGCTTGCACAACCAGCGTCGGGACGAGCTGGTGTTTGCGCTGGCGGATGTGGTGTTCGCGGTGTGGGTGCGGGCGGGTGGCGTGATGGAGAGACTCTGCCATCGGGCGAAGGAGCTGGGCAAGCGTATCGAAGTGTGGAAAGCGCCCGACGGCACCGTGTCGGAGGGGATTCGTCGGCTGGTGGACGGCGGTGGAGTATAATAGAGGATGAGGTGGTACAGCAATGGCTGAGCTGGCGAGATTCATCAACCAGATTGTAGAAGGTGACTGTCGTGACCTGCTACCCCAGCTGCCCGACGAGAGCATCGACCTGATTGTCACATCACCCCCTTACGCCGATCAGCGCAAGCACATCTACGGTGGCGTACATCCTGACGAGTATGTGCAGTGGTTTCTGCCCATTTCGGCGGAGCTCAAGCGCGTACTGAAGCCAACCGGTTCCTTCATACTGAACATCAAGGAGCGCGTGGTGGACGGAGAACGCCACACCTACGTCATTGAACTCATTCTGAAAATGCGTGAGCAGGGCTGGCTGTGGACGGAAGAGTACATCTGGCACAAGAAAAACACCTACCCCGGCAAGTGGCCAAATCGCTTTCGGGACGCATGGGAGCGGTGTCTGCACTTTACCAAGCAGAAGCAGTTCAAGATGTTTCAGGAGGCAGTGATGGTGCCGATGGGCGACTGGCGTCACGCGCGCCTGCGGAAGTTGAGTGAGAACGACCTGCGCCGTGATGTGTCGCGCGTCGGCAGTGGCTTCGGCAAACGAGTGGCAAACTGGATAGGTCGCGAGCTCGCCTATCCGACCAACGTCCTGCATATGGCGACCGAGTGCTATAACCGCAATCACGCTGCCACGTTTCCGGTAGACCTGCCAGCATGGTTCATCAAGCTGTTCACGGAGCCGGGCGATGTGGTGCTGGACCCGTTTATGGGTTCTGGAACGACGGCAGTCGCCTGCGTCCGGCTGGCTCGACGATACATCGGTTTCGAATGGAACCCGGAATATGTGAAGGTTGCTCGGGAGCGGCTGGCTAAAGAGGAAGTGCAACCTAACCTGTACACCTTTGCAGAAGAGAGAGCACAGTATGAACCCCGATGAACTGGAGAGGCTCATCCGCGAAGGTCTCGAGCGATTTTACGAGCGACGAATTGCCAATCTATCCGATCTGAGGCTCAGAGACGTGTTGAAGCGAAAGAACCCCTACCTGCTTCGAGCTCTGGGTATCGAGAATGTCTTCGAGTTGATTGAGGAGCTTCTTCGCCAGCACATCTCGGCATCCGATGAGACCATCTTCGGCGACGCCTTCGTGGAACCTATCGCTCTGGCAGTGAGCGGGGGTAAGAAGTCATCGGCGAAGGGTGTGGATATTGAGATAGAAACGGAAACAACCTACAAGGCAATCGCTGTGAAATCCGGTCCGAATGTGTTCAATTCCAGCCAGGTAGACCAGATGAACAGGCAGTTCGCCGAATTGCGCAAGCGTCTGGAGCAATATCTGCGGCAGGTAGGGCGACACTTCGACCCTATACTGGGCAGCGCCTACGGTAAAAGGAATTCGAGCACCACAGAAAAACGCCATTATCGGCAGCTGGCTGGACAGGCGTTCTGGGAGGAGCTGACGGGCGACCCGGACTTCTACCTGAAGATAGTTCGGCTGATGCAGGACTATCCGCGAGAACATCGACGTTCCTTTGAAAAAGAGTGGAATAGAGCCATCAACCGCTTCGCCCGAGAGATGTTGCCGGAATTCGTCAATGACGCCGGCGATATCGACTGGGAAAAACTGACCGCTTACAACAGCGCAAGTCTGTAAGACAGGGAGCACACAGATTATGGACATCTTACACCAACTCGTAGAACTATCGCACTGGCTGGGAGCGGAACACCGGGAGCTGGCGATACTGGGCGAAGGGAACACCTCCGCGCTGGCAGAGGACGGCGCCACTTTCTATGTCAAAGCCAGTGGCACGCGCCTGATGGATATTGATAAAAGCGGCTTCGTGCGCGTGCACCTGCACAAAACACTGCACGCCCTCGACCACGCCGAAGAGAACGACGAAGCCACCCGCATCGCGCTGGAGCAGAGCCGGGTTGACCCCAACGAAACGAAGATGCCCTCGGTGGAGACCTTCTTACATGCCTATCTGTTGTCGTTGCCGGGGGTGCGTTTCGTCGGGCACACCCATCCGGTGGCGGTGAACGCCTTGCTCTGCTCGAAGCGAGCGGAGGAGCTGATTGCCGGACGCCTCTTCCCCGACGAGATTGTGGTGTGCGGGATTGCGCCTCTGTGGGTGCCGTATACCGACCCAGGCTTGCCCCTCGCGCTGGAGTTGCGTCGGCGGGTGGAGGCGTATGTGCAGGAGTACGGCGTTCTGCCGAAAGTCATTCTCATGCAAAATCACGGCTTGATTGCCCCTGCAGAAACCCCGCAGAAGGTCATCGCCGCCACTGCCATGTACGTGAAAACGGCGAAGATTCTTTTGGGTACAATGGCGGCGGGAGGTCCCAACTTCCTGGCGCCCCATCATGTGGAGCGGATTTACACCCGCCCCGACGAGGCGTATCGCCAGCAGATTATCGCGCAACTGCAATCTGCGCGAGAGGAGAATGCTTAGAAACACGAGAAGAGGTGACACCATGCCTGCTGACAAACTGACCAGATACCGCAACGCACAGCATCCCGTGCCCGAGAAGATGCTCCGCTGGCACCTGTACGGCGCCGGGCTGGAGAACCTGGGCAGGAACGGACATCCGGAGGAGGTGCCTGTGCCAGAACCGGGCGACGACGAACTGCTGGTGCGCATCGACGCGCTGGGACTGTGCTTTTCGGATACCAAAGTGGTGTCGCTGGGCGAGAAGCATCCCCGGCTGGTGGGGCGCGACCTGAAGAAAGAGCCTGTGGTGCTGGGACATGAGGTCTCGTGCACGGTGGTGAAGGTGGGCAAGAACCTGCAAGACCGCTACCACGTGGGACAGCGATTCATCGTGCAGGCGGACGTGTTCTATCAGGGCAAGAGCATCGCCTACGGTTACGTATTGCCCGGCGCGATGACGCAATATGGCATCATCGGCAAGGAGATTCTGGAGGGTGACGAAGGCTGTTATCTTCTGCCCATCAGGGACAAGGACGGCTACGTGGAGGCGGCACTGGTGGAGCCGTGGGCGTGCGTGGTGGCATCCTACGCGCAGAAACGACGGCAGGAGGTGCGACACAACGGTGTGGCTCTGCTCATCATGGGCGAGCGCATCCCCCATACCGACTTTACCTTCGGCAAGGCAATCACCCCTTCCCATCGCCCGCGCATGGTGGTGGCGCTGAACGCGAGCGGGCAGATTCGCGCGGAACTGGTCAGTGTGGCTTCCGAATCGGGCATGGAGCTGGTGGACGAGCGCGGGGTACTGGAATCGGCCCGTCAGTATGCGCCTGAAGGTGGTTACGATGACATCCTGTGTATCGGCGAACTGCCCCCGGAGACGATTGAGACCGCGTCGGAACTGCTGGCAAAGGGCGGCGTGCTCTGGGTGTTGCGCCGTACTCCGTTTGACCGCTGTCTGAGCCTCGACATCGGGCGCATCCATTATGACGGGCTATGGTGTGTGGGCGCGTTCGGTAGTGACCTGTCGGAGGCGAATGCCATCCCATTGCGCAGTGAGCTGTTGCCTGGCGGGACCTGCTGGATTGTGGGCGGCGGCGGACCGATGGGGCAGATGCACGTCCAGCGCGCCGTTCAGCACCCACAACCGCCCTCGCTGATTGTGGCGACCGACGTGGATGCGGTGCGACTGGAGGCGGTGCGCGAGCGCTACGCATCTACCGCCGAGCGCCGGGGCATCCGCTTTCTGGTGCTGAATCCAAAGGAGATGACCCCCGATCAGTTCCGCGAGCGGCTCTTCGCGCTGACCGACGGCAAGGGCTTTACCGACATCGTAAACATGGTTCCGGTGGCGGACGTGGTGGCAGATTCAGCACAACTGCTGGCGGACGGTGGAGTGTACAACATCTTCGCGGGCGTGGCGCGCGGAGTCAAAGCCTGCCTGGACTACAACGCTATCTGCGGACGCGGGGTGCGGTTTTTTGGTAGCAGTGGTTCCTCGCTGGCGGATATTCGCCTGACGCTGGAGCAGATGGAGAGCGGTCAACTGCAGACACGCGCCTCCTTGGCGGCGATTGGGGGGATGAAGTCAGCACACGAGGGCATCCGCGCGCTGATGGAAGCGCGTTTCCCGGGCAAGACGGTCATCTTCCCGCAGATTCCCGACCTCCCGCTGATGTCGCTGGCGGAGCTGAAGGAGAAGTTCCCTACCGTCTACGCCAAACTGGAGAACGGCAGGTTCTGGACGCGCGAGGCAGAGGAAGAGTTGCTGAATCTACTGCTGCCTGAAGGTTAGCCTACGCCTGCCCGCGCAGCCACCACACTGCCAGCACCACCAGCCCCAGCACGAGGCGATACCACATGAACAGGTTCACCGAGTGGGTGCGCAGGTAACGCAGGAGAAAGGCGATGGACAGATAGCCCACAACGCCAGAGGTCAATACTCCTGCCGCCATTACCTGTAAGCCATCTGGCGTCGGCGGCGACTTGACGAGATGCCGAAACGTCCACAGGGTTGCTCCCAGCGTGATGGGTGCGGACAGCAGAAAGGAGAAGCGCGCCGCCGCCTCGCGCGTTAGCCCCAGCATCAGTCCTGCCGTGATCGTGGCGCCGGAACGCGACACGCCGGGGATCAGCGCCAGAGCCTGGGCACAGCCGATCAAAAAACCCTCCAAAGTGCGAAGGGACTCTACCGGACGTTCGCGCCTGCCAAGCCGGTCTGCCAGAAAGAGCACGATGCCCATCGCTATCAACAGCACAGCGATGAGACCGATGCGGGTGCGGATACTCTCCTCAATCACGTCTTCGAACAGCGCACCTGCCGCCGCGCCTGGAACGCACGCCAGCAGGATCATCCACGCCATGCGTCGTTCGTCGGGATGAGGGTTCGGTGAGCGGAACAGCGCGCGGAACAACCGCCACAGATCATGGCGAAAGTAGCCAAGCACAGCGATGGTTGTGCCCAGATGGAGCGCCACGTCGAACACCAGTTTCTCCTGCGGCGTCCCCTCGTGCCAGCCGAACAGCCAGGGAGCAATCAGCAGGTGAGCCGAGCTGGAGATGGGCAAAAACTCCCCTACCCCCTGCAGAATACCCAGAACCACAGCCTCGAAGAGATTCATACGTGTACTACTTCCTCCGTGCGGGCGGATAGACGCCGTGCTCGCTGGGGCAGGATCCAGTAACGCAGCAATGCCACGCGGACGATGGCTGCCACCGGCGGCGCCAGAAACATGCCGAACAGTCCGAAGAACTCCACTCCCACCAGCAACACGATAATGACGGTTACCGGGTGAAGTTTTACCCGCTCACCGATTAGTATCGGCAGAATCAATTTGCTCTCGATAAAATGCAGGGCACTGAAGAAGATAAGCACATTCACCGCCACCATCAGGTTGTTGGGGTACTGTAGCGCCACCAGCAGGATAATCGGGATGCCACCGATGATAGGACCGATAATCGGGATAGCGCGGGTGATGCCAGCAAGCACCGCCAGCACCAGCGTGTAACGCACTCCCAGCAAGCCCAGACCAATCCCCACCACCACGCCGGCGATAATACACAGGATCAGCTGCCCGATGACGTAATTCTCCATGATGAGGTTCGCCTGGCGCAGGAGCCAAAGCGCATCCCGCCACCATCGGCGAGGCAACAGCGCGACAAACTCGTGCTTCAGGTTGCGCCCATCGGTAAGGAAGTAGAACGCCAGCACGGGGATGAGCACAATCTCCACGATGTGTCCAATCACCGCTACTGTCCCGCTCAAGACCTGCGTCAGCCACTGGCGCGAAGCTTCCACCACACCCGTCACGTTCTGGCTCTCCACAATCTTGCGCACATCGGGCGGGAGGTCTTTGTACCATGCCTGCAGGTCGCGTGCCAGCTGCTCGATCTCGCTCTGATACTGCGGCCAGTTGGCGATAAGCGCACGCACCTCTGTCTGGAAGGGTATCAGCAGGATCCGTACGCTGAGATAAGTAAGGTAACCATACAGCACGAACACGAACAAAGTGACGAAAGGACGAACCAGCTTCGGGCGCACGCGACGGGAGAGCGGTCGGCAGATGGCGTTCACCAGCCACGCGGCGGGATAGGCAAAGACGCCAGCCACCACCAGCGTGACCACCAGCGAGCGCACCCGCGACAGCGCATACAGGAAGACCACTATCAGCAGGATACGCAACAGCCACACCACTGCCATCCGCCACGTGAAACGCACCTTTTCCTGCCACGTGTAGGAGTTATTCATACTGCCACCCCAAAGTGCTCCAGCAACACCTGCCGGATGCGCTCAGCGGCTTTGCCGTCGCCGTATGGGTTTACCGTGCGCGCCATCTGCTGGTAAGCGGTTTCGTCGGTGAGCAGGCGACTCGACTCGTCCACGATGCGTTCTACGTCCGTGCCTACCAGCCGTGCCGTACCCGCCTGCACGCCCTCTGGTCGCTCGGTGGTATCACGCAGAACCAGCACCGGCTTGCCCAGGCTCGGCGCCTCCTCCTGCACCCCGCCCGAATCGGTGAGGATAAGGCAGGCACTCTGCATCAGCTTCACAAAAGGCGCGTAGTCGGGCGGGTCGGTCAGGATCACACGCGGCACGTTGCCAAGCACCTGCGTCGCCGTCTCGCGCACCAGCGGATTGCGATGCATGGGGAACACCACCTGAATATCGTCAAAGCGCTCCACCAGCTTCCTTACCGCTATACAGATACGAGTCAGCGGCTCGCCCCAGTTCTCGCGCCGATGCGCGGTGAGCAACACGGTGCGCAATGGCGAAGACATCGCCTGTTGCAGAAGCGGGTCGTCCGTCCGAACATCCATGTTTGCGACCATCAGCAGGGCGTCTATGCCAGTGTTGCCTGTCACCCAGATGGTATCGGGGTTCACGCCTTCCCTCAGCAGGTTATCGCGTGCCTGTGGGGTAGGCGCGAAGTGAAAGTCGGCAATGACGCCCGCCAGTCGTCGGTTCATCTCTTCGGGGAAGGGGTTGTATTTGTGGTGAGTGCGCAACCCCGCCTCCACATGCCCGAACGCTATCCGATGGTAGAACGCCGACAGCCCAGCGACGAAGGTGGTGGTGGTATCGCCCTGCGCCAGCAGAACATCCGGCTTGTGCGTGCTCAGCAGACCGTCCAGTCCCTCCAGCACACGCACGGTAATCTGAGCCAGCGTCTGCCCGTGTTGCATGATGTTGAGGTCGTAATCGGGCGTGATGTCGAAGACGCGCAGAACCTGATCCAGCATCTCGCGATGCTGTCCGGTAACCGCCACCGTGACCTGCACGCGAGGCGCATACCGCTGGAGTTCCTTCACCACCGGTGCCATTTTGACCGCGTCGGGGCGCGTGCCGAAAACCGTCATCACGTGCAGGGTTCCGGACATGGAGACTACCTCGTCATCCGGTAGAGGGTGAAGGCGGCGGCGCTGAACACCAGCCCGATCCCCCAGATGACGATGACCGCGCGCCGATGTCCCAGCCGCCCGACCAGCCAGTGGTGAAGGTGGCGCATGTCGGCTTTATGCAGAGGCTGGCGAGCCAGAATGCGGCGCGACACCACAAAGAAGGCGTCGAGGAACGGCACTCCCAGCACCAGCAACGGCACCAGCACCGAAACCGCTGCGGCGACCTTGAAAGTGCCCACCACCGCCAGCGTCGCCAGCACGAAGCCGATAAACTGCGCGCCGACCGTGCCCATGAAGATAGATGCCGGGTTGATATTGTGACGCAGGAAGCCCACACACGCCCCTGCCAGCGCTGCTGCAGGGACGGCAATCCCCATCTGCCGTTCCGAAACCGCCATCAGGGTAAGGGTGCTGGCAGAGATCGCCGCCACGCCCGCCGCCAGCCCATCCAGCCCGTCAATCGCGTCCACGGTCTTGGCTACCACGAAGACCCAGAGCGCGGTCACCGGCACGCTCCACACCCCCAGCGGCACCCAGTACTCGGGGCGGTATTGTCCCGGCATCAGTGGGGCGAAGGGGTGTGTGATGCCCGCAATGCGGATACCGAACCAGGTCAGCGCGACGCCAGCTCCCAGCAACACCACCATCTGCCACAGCGGGGGCGCCTGATGCTTATCGTCGTACATGCCGAACAGCGCGATGACCGTGCCCAGCACCAGAATGGCGGTGAGGGCGTTGCTCCATGTGTGGAGCCACAGTGTCATCGGCACGACCGCCGCCCAGAAGCCCACATAGATGGCAATGCCTCCCCATCGCGGCGTCGGTTTGCGGTGGACGCGCCGCTCGTCTGGCTGGTCGATCACGCCCATTCGGGTGGCAAACATCCGTACCGCTGGCGTCAGCAGTACCGTGACCGCCATGGCGATGAGGAAAGTAAAGACGGCTACTCGCACCCACACCCTTCCTTTCCGCGCTTGTTCTTACCGGGGAAAATCACTTCCGGCACTCCGTCCCGCAGGCGCACCAGCTCCATGCCTGCTTCTTCGAACAGCTCCATGGCGAAGGGGTCGGGATAGTCTCCCTCGAACACCACGCGTACAATGCCCGCGTTAATGATCATCTTGGCGCAGACGTTGCAGGGCTGGCAGGTGACGTATACAGTCGCGCCGCGCGTGGAAACGCCATTGAGTGCAGCCTGCAGGATAGCGTTCTGTTCGGCGTGCAGGGCGCGCTGGCAGTGTCCATCCACCATCTTGCACCCCACTTCCGTGCAGTGCGCCAGTCCGTGCGGGGCGCCGTTGTAGCCAGTGGTCAGGATACGCCTGTCCAACACGATAACCGCCCCCACCGAACGCCTCGGGCAGGTGGCTCGCGTGGCGACCTCCTTGGCGATGCGCATGAAGTATTCATCCCACGATGGTCTGGTATCCGCCATTTCTCATCCCATTTCAGAATTATGCCAGAACCGGGAACTGGTCACAGAGGGCGAGCACTTCGTGGCGGATAGCCTCCAGTCTCGCCTCGTCATCGGGCGTTTCTAACGCCCGGGCAATCAGGTCGGCGATCGTGTTCATCTCCGGCTCCGCCATCCCGCGTGTGGTCACCGCAGGCGTTCCCAGCCGGATGCCGCTGGTGACGAAGGGCTTCTCCGGGTCGTAGGGGATCATATTGCGGTTGACGGTGATGTGCACGCTGTCCAGCACCACCTGTGCCTTGCGCCCCGTAAGCCGATGAGGACGCAGGTCGATCAGCATCAGGTGGTTATCGGTGCCGCCAGACACGAGCCGAAAGCCCCGCTGAGCCAGTCCTTCTGCCAGGGCGCGGGCGTTGCGACGTACCTGATTCTGGTACTGTTTGAACTGTGGCTGGAGCGCCTCTTTGAAACATACCGCCTTCGCAGCGATCATGTGCATCAGCGGTCCGCCCTGCATCCCCGGGAACACCGCCTTGTCAATCGCCTGCGCGTATTCGGCTTTGCACAGGATCATGCCCCCGCGCGGTCCGCGCAGGGTCTTGTGGGTGGTGGTCGTCACGAAATCAGCATAAGGAACGGGTGAGGGATGCTCTCCCGCAGCCACCAGCCCGGCGATGTGCGCCATATCCACCATGAACTTCGCTCCCACCTCATCGGCGATCTCGCGGAAAGCAGCGAAGTCAATCACTCGGGGATAGCAGCTGGCGCCTGCCACAATCAGCATGGGGCGATGCTGGCGGGCAAGGTCGCGCACCTGGTCGTAATCGATCTCCTCCGTGTCGGGGCGGACGCCGTAGTGCACCGCGCGGTACAGCGTGCCGGAGAAGTTCACTGGGCTACCGTGCGTCAGGTGTCCGCCCATCGACAGGTCCATGGCGAGGAAGGTGTCGCCCGGCTGGAGCACCACGCTGTACACCGCCTGGTTCGCCTGGGCGCCAGAGTGCGGCTGGACGTTGGCGTGTTCCGCGCCAAACAACTGCTTGGCGCGCTCGATGGCGAGGCTCTCCACCACGTCCATGTTCTCACAACCGCCATAGTAGCGTTTGGCGGGGTAACCTTCCGCGTATTTGTCGGTCATCACCGAGCCCATCGCTTCCAGCACCGCTTTGCTGGCGATGTTCTCGGAGGCGATCAGCTCGAGGTGGTTGTGCTGGCGTTTCTTCTCGTTCTCGATAGCTGCGAATACTTCGGGGTCCACTTCCGACAGCGGAGCGGTACGGTGGTACTGCATATACAGGCGGTTATCCAGCAGGCTCACGTTCCGGTTCTCCCTCCAGATGACGTTTCTCCAGCGCTTTCACTTTATGCACACGGCGGACATGGCGTTCCTCACTGGTAAAGGAAGCGTTCAGGAAGGCGCTGACGATTTCCATCGCCAGTTCCGCGCCGACAATGCGCCCGCCCATACACAATATGTTGGCGTCGTTGTGCTGGCGTGCCAGCCGCGCGGTCACAGGGTCCTGCGCATGGGCAGCACGGATACCTTTCACCTTGTTGGCGCTGATACACATGCCCACGCCTGTGCCGCAGATGAGTATACCCAGACTGCACTCTCCCTGCGCAACCGCCGTCGCCACCATCAGCGCGAAATCGGGATAATCGCAGGGTGAGTCGGTGTGGGTGCCGAAGTCGCGTACGGTGATCCCCTGCTGTTGCAGATATGAACGCACCACATTTTTGAGGTGATAGCCCGCGTGGTCCGCGCCTAAACCGATGATCATCGAATGCCCTCCCTGCAGGTTAGCAACACTATTGTAACATGAGGGAAAGGGTTATGCAACCGCCCTTTCGCGCCGGATGCGCACGCCCGTCGCCTGAGCAGGAACCCGCATGGGAGGCAGAAGCTTCCGTACCGTAACCTCCACTGCCGTTGCAGGAAAGTTCTGCAGGATGTCTTCGGCGATGCGCTCGGCAAGGGTCTCGATGAGGCGGAACCGGTTCTCCGTGCCGATTGCCAGCACACGCTTTGCCACCGCCGAGTAGTTGATGGTCTGGCTGAGGTCGTCGGTCTCGGAGGCGCGGCGGATGTCGGTCTCCAGCACGACGTCGATGCTATAACGATGCCCTACCGCCTGCTCTTCATCGGAAGCGCCATGATAGGCGTGAAAGGTAATGCCCTCTATCAGGATGGTATCTGGCATGATGTCCTCACGACGACCGGACCCACGGCAGGTCGGAAAAATCTATCGCCCCGTCCAGTATGACCAGCACTTTCTCCCTCTGTGCAAGGTCTCGAGCGTCCGGAGTAATCCCCTCTCCTGCCACGGCGGGGAAGGTGGTCAGCCCGCGCGCGGTCAGCAGAGCCGCCCTTCTGGCGATCCGCTCCACATCGTCCGGGAAGATCATCCACGAAACCTCCACTGCGATATGGATGGGTTCTCCCGTGCGCGGGTGTTTGGCAGAAACCAGCTCGTCAATGGACAGAACCTCTTTCCGTTCCTGATCGGTGAACTCGGCGCCCGAGTCGATAAGGTCGTCCAGCGTTAGCGCCACATCCACAACCCGCGGTCGCCGTACGTAGTATCCGAGAATGGCGCTTGCCCGGCGGGCGAACTGCAGCTCCATCACTCCTCCCTTTAACCTGGCAAGATCGTCATCCGCCTTGCGCGACCATCTGACCAGGTCCTCTACCACCACCGTGAGTTGACGAACCTGTTCTGTAAGTTGTTGAACCTGTTGTTCGAGATGTCGGTGGCTCTCCCAAAGTTCTTCCACACTGGCTTCCAGCCTATCGAGGCGTTCCAACGCCTGCTGGTGGCTCTGCCATAACTTCTCTAAACTCGCCTCCAGCCGATCCAGGCGTTCCAATGCCTGCTGGTGGCTCTGCCATAACTTCTCTAAACTCGCCTCCAGCCGATCCAGGCGTTCCAATGCCTGCTGGTGGCTCTGCCATAACTTCTCTAAACTCGCCTCCAGCCGATCCAGGCGTTCCAATGCCTGCTGGTGGCTCTGCCATAACTTCTCTAAACTCGCCTCTAACCTGTCAAGGCGGTCTATCGCGCGCTCGTGGCTTTCCACCAGGCGCTCTAGAACGCCTTCCATCCGGTCGAGGCGATCGGGTACCTGCTTTTCCTCATCCGTAAAGAGCAAGCCTCGCAGGCGGTCTCGCCATTCCGGATGCTCTTCCAGAATGCGTATCAGGTCGTCAATCTTGTCGATTTGCATCATCTATCACCACTCCGCATTATACCTCACTGCAGGCGCACCTGCACTCTGGGCACGGCGTGGAGCTTTACCTCCCCTAGCAAGCCCGACGGGCGCAGAGGAGCGTCTTTCGTCCAGTGTTTCCATGTGGTGAAGGTGAGCCTCTGCGGAACCGGGCGCGGCTTGCCCTCCACGAACCACGCAGGAAACGCCTTCAGCCGGCTTCCGTCCCATTCGCAGTCGTCGGGATACTGCTCGTCACCGATGAGGCGGTTCACCCACAGGTTGGTGACGCGCACCTCCAGTTTGTTCAGTCCGGGGCGTGCCGCTCCGGTAATGTCCACCTGGAACGGCGCCTTCCACAGGATGCCCAGATACCTGTTGTTCAACCACACCTCACACAGGTTCTTCACCTCGCCCAGCGAGAGGAAGAGACGGCGGTCGGGCTTCAGCATCTCTGCCGGTATCTGCACCATCTTCTCATAGCGAGCAGTGCCGGAGAAGTAGCGGATGCCGGGGTTGGGATGCTCCGTCCACGAAATCAGCCGGTCAAACACGGCATGTTCCGGGGCTCCCCAGCCCGCGGGGAAGTACACATTCCATTTGCCCTGTATGCTCAGGCTCTGCGCACCGCTTTGCGCCCGCACCGGGATGACTCGTCCCGAAGAGGTGCGCAGTTCCACAGTTCCCGCCTGCCACGCGAGCACTTCCAGCTGATTCGGGGACGTACGCCGCAGGGAGATAGCGGGTAGAGTTCCTGCTCCCTCATGTGTGGGGATATCCAGGTCGGCGTTCTCGTTGACCTCGATGGTGTAGTCCTTGCCGTCCAGCGTGTATTCCACGCGCAGGCGCTTGTAGTGCAGGGGAGTGGGGTCGCCGCCCATCGTCTGGTTGTTCACGTTGACCGAAAGCGTGCCGTCGCGAACCATCGCCTGCAGTCGTTCGGTGACATCCGCTCCGCCAGCACCGTCCACTGCCTCGTACACCGCCCGGCGGATGATGAGCCGGGAAGGTCGAGTACGCACCGGAACGCCTGCTCCGCGCACCGAGACCACATGCACATCTCCGTGTGCCGGTTTGCGGAACACCACAAACACAGAGCCAGCAGGGTCGAGGCGAAGAGGCACCACCGTCTGCCCACTCTGCACGCGGTACACCGGAGCCGGTTCGATGACGCCGGTATCGGGATGCCACAGCTCGGGCACTTTGCCCGTCACCCGGAAGGCGACCTCTACCTCCTCGGTGCGGTAGCGCTGGTTGGACACGAAGTAGATGTCGGTGTTGCCGGCGACGCGGTGGATATACTCCAGCCGGGCACCGCCAGAGGCTTCAAAGTCGGGCGATACCTTCATCTCCGCCAGCACCTGCTCCACCGGCTTGCCCCAAATCACCTTGCCGTTGCCGTAGCGATGCTCTTTCACGGTCGTGCCGTCACAGTCGCCCCACACCTCCTGCGCCAGCTGGCGTACCTCTTCATCGCACTGCGGGTACCTGGAGAGGCTGGGCGACCTGTCCGGCTTCGGACCGATGACCACGGCGCCAGCTCGCACCAGCTCGGCGATTTTGCGCAGAACCTTTGGCGTCATGAAGCGCGCATCGGGCAATACCAGCACGCGGTAGGTCATCCCGCTGGGCAGGACGATTCTGCCGTTGCGCACGGTAGCACGAAGCAGAATCTCCTTGTTCAAACTGTCGTAGTCGTAGCCCTTCGCCTTGAGGTCAGGGCGGAAGGGCGCGCTTACCGGCTGGTGCTCGCCCACGTAGAAGCACACGTCCGCCACAAAGCGCCCTTGCTGGAGCAGGTACTGACAGCGCGCGATATACCGGAGCCATGCCCTGCCCTGCTCCCACCAGGTGTTGGTGCGTTCGAAGTGGAAGCCCCAGGGCCCCATTGTCATGCCGGGTTTGACGTTCATCCACGGCTGGTGGGCGTAGCGGTGGAAGATGTAGCGGTTGACGCCGAGACAGAAGATGTGGTCGCCCAGCGCTTTCAGGGCGAAGGGGTCTTCCTGCCATCGCCCCATTTCGGGGGTGGCGGTGAAGGATTCCGCGCCGACGATGGTTCTGCCGTAGATGTGCGCTGCGGAGGCAGCCAGTTTGCAGGTCTCGTGTGCCCCTCCGCCGATCCAGAACTCGCCCATCGGGATGTCGGCGCGGCCGCCCGCGGCGAGGTCGTCAAAGGTGCCGTTGCCGTAAGGCTCGGTGGAGAAGAGCAGTCCGTGCTGTTTGCACAGCCGGGCGAAGTGCCCGTAGTAGTTCTCCACAAAGAGCTCGGAAACCGTCGACCGCACGTCCCACAGGAACCGCTCGGAGATTTCGGGAGAGCCCACCACGTATCCGGCGAACACGGGCAGATACGGCAGGAGGTCGTATCCGCGACGGCGTCGGAACTCCTCGCGGAAGCGCGGCGTCCAGTTCTGACTGCCCACCTCATAGCTGTCCACCAGCGCGTTGTTCAGCGTTTTGCCCGCCAGCGCGCCCACGTCGCGCAGGACGGTTGCCATCATGCCATCGTTCCAGAAGGCTTCCAGCGCCTCCTTGCTGAGCTTGTCCACCTCCAGTCCACGCCCCTCCGGGGTGGCAGGATGGTTGTCCTTACCGGTGGGGGTGTAACCGATGCGAAGGATAGTCCAGTCTCCGGCAGGCACATCCCACGTGAGTCGTCCGCTCGGTTCCATGAGCGCGGTGAGGTTCAGCACGCCGTCCTGCTGGACGACGCTTCCGGCGGGGGCAGTGGGTTCTCCAGCAGGCTGGATGCCGTCCTGCCGGTCGTAAGCCGCCTTTCCGCGAATGTTCTGGATGCGCAGGTCGCCTTTCGGGGTGGGGAAGGCAAGCACGGCGATGTCGCGGTAGAACCCCACGCGAGTTTCGGGCTGGGGCAGAACCTCGTCAAAGCGGCGCGGTCCCTGCACCCGCACCGCTCGGGTGACCACCATGAGCATCGCGTGCTCTGGCTTGACCCACGGTCCGCCACTGCTCGACCATCCCGCGCAGTTGTGCACGCAGACCTCCAGACCGAGCCGGTTCGCCTCTCTCACCGCGTGCACGACCATCTCGCGCCACCGGTCGCTCATGAAGGTGACGCCCCCTGAAGGCACACCCACATCCACGTTGAATATCTGCACCCCGCCAACCCCCACACGCTTCATCGCTTCGAGGTCGGCGGTGATGCCCTCTTTGGAGATATTATCGTTGACCCAGTGCCACCACGTATGCGGCTTTGCCGAGCTGGGTGGGTTGCGGAAACCCTCTTCCAGCGGGTCCGCCGCGCACCCCAGCGCTATCACCAGGCAGACGGCAACACCCAGAACTTGCAGGAACCTCATCGCACCTGTCCTCCCTGCCATGCTGTGGTCTCTACATCACCTGTTCGCGGTCGATCTGGCTCTTCCTTCACTGTCAGGAAGCAGGAGGGACAGCAGGTGGTGATGTATTCGGAAAGAGAGGAGCTCGTTTGCGACCGGAGGCTGCGCTGTGAATAAGAAAGACCTGTTTCCTCCTGTGGATGACCTGCCATCCCAGCCGGAACTGCCCGACCCGTTCCTGCGCCCTGGCGGGAAGCGCATCGCCCGCCCCGGCGAGTGGAAGGCTTTGCGCGAAGAGTGGCTGGCGCGGGTTCTGTATTACGAGTACGGCCCCCTGCCCCCCGCGCCCCGGGGCGTTCACGCCGAAACCGTGTCGGAGCAGGAACTGGCAGACCTGAACGCGGTCCGAACCGAGTACAATCTGCACATCGACGCTCCAGCGCCCCTGCAGACCCGCCTGCTGGTGTTCCGCCCGCGACGACGAGGCAGATTGCCCGCCATTGTGGACGGAGACCTGTGCTGGGGCGAGCCGAAGAGCGAAATCGTGCAGGAGGTGGTGAAGCGGGGTTACGTGCTTGCTTTCTTCGACCGCACGCAGATCGCCCCCGACAGCGCCGAGCGCAAGGGCATCTACGAGGCTTATCCCGACTATGACGGTGGCAGGCTGTGCGCCTGGGCATGGGGGTTCCATCGGGTAGTGGACTTCCTGCTCACCCAGCCTTCGGTGCATCCCCAGCGCATTGTGGCGACGGGGCATTCGCGCGGGGGCAAGACCGCCCTGCTGGGAGGCGCCACGGATGAGCGCATCGCACTGACCGCACCGAACAATTCCGGTTGCGGCGGGGCAGGATGTTACCGCTATCAGGCGCAGGGCAGTGAAACCATCGCCGACATCCTGAAGAACTTTCCCTACTGGTTCCATCCCCGCTTCGCGCAGTTTATCGGAAGGGTGGACAGGCTGCCGTTTGACCAGCACATCGTGAAGGCGCTGGTGGCTCCGCGCGCCCTGCTGAGCACCGAAGCGCTGGCTGACCTGTGGGCGAACCCCGAGGGCACGCAGGTGACGCACCTTGCCGCGCGTGAGGTGTACCGCTTCCTGCGGGCGGAGAAGCGCATCGGAATCTGGTTCCGCGAGGGGGAACATGCTCATACCCTTGCCGACTGGCAGGCGCTTCTGGACTTTGCCGACTGGCAACTGCTGGGCAAGTCGCCTGCCCGCGCCTTTGACCGGCTGGCGTTTCCGGTGCGTGAGGGACTATATTCGTGGAGGGTGCCGGGTTAGGAGGCGGACCCCAGACAAGGAGGGCATGAGATGCAACCTATCCACTGGCAGGAACCCATTCCCTTTGGCTGGACGGTTCAGTCGGACGGCACGGTGCTTGCCCAGATGCCACAGGGTGCGCTGTTGCTGGCAGACAGTTACTCCAGCGCGGGCGAGTTCGCCGCCACCATCACTCTGCAACGCGCGGTGGAAGTGCCAACCGCGTGGAAGACCGCAGGCATCGCCCTGTGGCAGGACGAGCGCAACCATTGGAGGCTGAATCTGGTGGAGGCGCCCGACAACCTGAACCGCCAGCACAGCGCGGAACTGCACGAGATGTTCGACGGCACGTGGCTGGCGGGCAACGAGCCAGCGACTCGCCTGACCATTCGGGCGGATGTCGGTTTCACACGCCCCGGCTGGACGTGGGAGTTCGGTAAACCCTACCGCCTCCGGCTCGTGTGGGACGAGAAGCAGATTACCGGCGAGGTGCAAGAGGCGGACGGCACGCTGTGCTGGCGCTACGGGTGGGATTTCGACAACCCGAAATCCGTCCGCGTCGGCTATCTGGGCGTGACCTGCAATGGGTTCGACGCCACTTTTTCAGAGGTGCAGATTGTCCAGCGCACCCCTGCGCCCGCCCCGATGGTGGAGCGTCCTCTGCCTCCTCGCTACACGGGTGCAGTGCATCGTGGGGCAAAACGCCTGCAGGGTTCCGGCTTCTTCCGCGCCCAGCAGGTGGACGGCGTCTGGTGGCTGTTCGACCCGGAGGGGCATCTCTTCTTCGCGCTGGGCACCGACCACGCCAGCTACTACGTGCACTGGTGCGAGAAGCTGGGCTACGCGCCCTACCATCAGAACATGAGGCGCAAACACGGCTCCGAAGAAGCATGGGCGCGAGAGACCCTGCAGAGGCTGAAGTCATGGAACTTCAACACCCTTGCCGCCAACCATTCCGCGCTGATGCGCCATCAGGGTCTGCCCTACATCGAGCAGATACTTGGCATGGGGCAGGGCTTCGCCAGCATCGACGACCTGGTGAAACAGGTTCACTGGACGGGGTTCCCCAACGTCTTCTCGCCGCGGTGGAAGCAGTGGTGCGAGTGGGTAGCCTATCAACGGTGCGCTCCCCGACGCGATGACCCGTGGCTCATCGGCTACTTTCTGGATAACGAGCTGGAATGGTTCGGCAAGGAGTACCGGCGGTGGGGACTGGCGAGCGAGGCGCTGAAGCGCCCGCCAGGGCACGAGGCGCGGGTCGCGCTGGCGGACCTGCTGAAGGAGCGGTATCGGGGAGATGTTGACCGCTTTAACCGCGCATGGAACGCCCGAATCCGCGACTTCGACGACATCGCCAGCGCGGAACAACCTCCGACGATTGAGACAGAGCAGGCGCAACAGGACGGTATCGCCTTTGTCAGGCGGTGCGCCGAGCTCTATTTCCGCACATGTGCCGAAGCCATCCGCAAGGTTGACCCCAACCACCTGATTCTCGGCTGTCGGTTCGCGGGCGAGGCGCCGCCGATACTGGACATTGCGGGCAAATACTGCGATGTGGTGAGCATCAACACCTATCCACGCATCGACCTGCGAGCGGGGCGCGTGCTGGATTGGGAAGAGCGACTGCGCGAGTATCACCAGCAGAGCAAGCGCCCCCTGATGCTGACCGAGTGGAGCTTCCCCGCTCTGGATGCCACCGACAGCGAAGGACGCCCTCTGCCGTGCCGACACGGCGCGGGAATGCGCGTGGATAATCAACAACAGCGCGCGGAATGCTTCCGCATCTTCCAGTCCGCTCTGTTCCGTCTGCCCTTCATGGTGGGTTCTAACTATTTCATGTGGGTGGATGAACCTGCACTGGGCATCAGCTCCACCTTCCCTGAAGACAGCAACTACGGTCTGGTGAACGAGCGGGGCGAGCCCTATCCCGAACTGACCCGCATGGCGACCGACCTGCAGGCAAAGGTGTACGCCATGCACGCCGAGTCCGCCCGTTACTGGCAGAAGAGCCCTCAGCCCCCGCCGCTCCGTGCGCCCACGTTCTCTCTCAGGCGATGGCGCCTCCCGTCAGGGGCGCAGCTGGCGTGGCAGGTGGACGCGCTGAACCAGAGCAGGAAGCCCTACACCGGCTGGATAGGCGTGGATTTGCCCGCGCATGAGCTGGCTCAGCGAATGTCTGGCTGGTGGGGGTGTATCACCGGCGACGGCAAGCCGGTGAAGTTTCACATCGAGCCGGTCTTCCCACAGAGGGTGTGGATATGGGTGCAGGGCTTACAGCCGGGCAAGAGATGGACGGGGCTGGTAACGTTTCAGCCGTCGGGACGCCAGCGCCCTCTACAGCTGTACACGATTGCGCCCGACTTCCGCCTGAACACTCGCACTTTTGACCTGCAGTTCGGCAACGAGCGCGCCCCCTTGCACGCCATCCGGTGGCAGGGTCAGCGGGCGGGCACCTACACGGTGCTGGTTCAGCAATCGCTGGCGCAGATGCAGTGGGTTCCGCCCAATCGGCATGAGAGCGTGCAAATGGTCAACACGCCCTTCGGACACTACCTGCGGGGATGGCTGGTGCATCGAGACGGCTCCGCCATCACGGAGGTGAATCAGCAGACGGGCGAATACGCTGTCCAGCAGTCGCGACCGCGCAGTTACCGCGTGGAATGGGAGATGGAGATTCGCGAGGATCTGCCCAGACCGCTCCTGCTGGTACGGATGCGCCGTTTGCAGAACCTGAGCAACGACCCCCTGCGCGTGGAGGCGGTGTACCATTACGCGCAGAGCCAGCTGGTGGGCGACGGCAGAGACGACGAGTCGAGCAGTGTGCCCAACTACTACCTGAACGCAGGCGCGTGGACGCATCCGCAATCGGAAATCTTCTATGGGGCGATGCCGATAGATGCAGAGCGATGGCAGTGCATCTTCTGGAAAGACCCCTCCGGCGGTCAGCATCCCGACCTGTGGCACAATGTCAAGCGCGAGGTGAAGCCGCAGGAGACTATCGCGCTGGACGGAGGCTGGGTGGCTCTGCTCATCGGCAGGGGCGGGTTCGGCAGGGGAGACTGGTCAACACTGACCGCGCAGGTGCAATCTCTGGCGAGTGTGGTGGTGAACGCGCAGTGGGTACGCCGACGATAGGTATTCTGGGCGGATACGGCAACACCGGCAGACACCTCGCACGCCTGCTGATGCAATACACATCAGCCCATCTCGTTATCGCGGGCAGGCGCATCCTGCGGGCGCGTGAGGTGGCGCGAGAGCTGAATAAGCAGGCAGGCGCTGAGCGTGTGTGCGCTGGCTATGCCGATGCTTCCGACCCCGACAGCCTCGTGCGGACTTTTGAGGGAGCACAGTTGCTGATTGCGGCATCGTCCACCGGGCGATTGGCGGAACCCACTGCCAGCGCCGCACTGCAGATCGGTTGCGACTGGCTGGACATGCAGTACTATACGCCCAAGCTCGGCGTGCTGAACCGACTGCGTGATCGCATCGAGCAGGAGGGCAGATGCTTCATCACCGACGCGGGGCTTCATCCCGGACTGCCCGCGCTGTTGGTGCGATACGCTGTCACGCAGTTCGATGTGCTGGAGGTAGCGAACGTCTACGCCGTCATCAACCCGGCGGGCGGCTTCCCCAGGACGCCCTCCCTGTACGAGTTTACGCGCGAGCTGATGCGGTTTCGGTGCAGTGCATATCGTGATAGAGAGTGGAGGCAATGTTCGGGCTTTGGCGCAGGCGATATGCGTCAGACGGATTTCGGCTTCGGGTTCGGCGCACGCCTCTGCGCACCGATGATGCTGGAGGAGATGCGCGCCCTGCCGGAGATGTTTCCTTCCCTGCACGAGACCGGTTTCTACATCGCCGGGTTCAACTGGTTTGTGGATTGGGTGGCGATGCCCATGCTGTGGGTTTTTGGCAGGGTGGCGCCGTCCCTTACGGTGAAACCACTGGCGAACCTGCTGTGCTGGGGCACGCGCTTGTGGTCGAACCCGCCCTATGGCGCGGTAGTCAAGCTGGAAGCCTGCGGATGGAAAGGCGATGGGCGATACCGGCTGAGCCTGCAGATGTACCAAGCCGACGCGACGCTGTTTACCGCACTGGCAGTGCTGGTGGGCGTCCAGCAGTACCTGCGTGGAAGCGCCCGCAAGCCCGGTCTGTGGTTCGCAGGGCATCTCTTCGACCCGTTCGAAGCGCTGAGCGACCTGCGCGAGCAGGGCGTGAAGATACAGCAGGAGATGGCGCCGATTCAGGGAACCTGTCCATTCTGCGGGCGATAGCGTGTTCCGGTAACTGAAGTTGGAGGAGCAGGATGAAGGCATGCATAGTTCTGGCGATATGGCTCGCCGCTATACTTGCGTACGCACAAAATACTCCTGACGCGAGGCAAACGACGATGAAGATAGTCCAAACGCCGCCGGTATCTCCGGCAAATCGCCACTACGTGGGCAACCGTGTCCCGCTTCTGCCCAGCCCGCTGGTGAAGCTGCCGACGGGTTCTGTGCGCCCTGAAGGCTGGCTGAGACGCCAGCTGGAGCTGATGGCGGAGGGGTTCACCGGACATCTGACGGAAATCAGCCCCTGGTGCCGGTTCGAAAACAGCGCATGGACCAGCCCGAAGGGCGAAGGCGAAAACGGCTGGGAGGAGCTTCCCTACTGGCTCAAGGGTTTCACGTCGCTGGGCTACGTGCTGGGCGACGAGCGAATCATCGCCGAGGCACGGCGATGGATTGACGCCATCCTTGCCAGCCAGCGCGAGCACGGCTACTTTGGTCCGGAAAGCAATCGGCAGAGCCGCGACCTGTGGCCCAATATGATTGCGCTGTATGCCCTGCGCACCCATTACGAAGCCACCGGCGACCCGCGCGTCATCCCGTTCATGCTGAAGTACTTCCGCTGGCAGATGACCGTGCCGCTGGAGGACTTCCTGCCCGGCAGCTGGCAGAAGATTCGTGGCGGCGACAACCTGGACATCATCCACTGGCTCTACAACCAGACGGGGGAGAAATGGTTGCTGGATACAGCGCGAGTCACGCACGAGCGTACCGCCGATTGGGTGGGAAGCATCCCCACATGGCACGGTGTGAACATCTGTCAGGGCTTCCGCGAGCCGGCGCAGTACTACCAGCAGACGCTGGACATCCGCTACCTGAAGGCGACCGAGCGGGTATACGATACGGTGATGGACATTTACGGACAGGTGCCCGGCGGCATGTTTGGGGCGGACGAGAACGCCCGTCCCGGCTTTACCGGTCCCCGACAGGCGGCGGAGACCTGTTCGATGGTGGAGATGATGTACAGCCATGAAATGCTCACCCGCATCACCGGCGATGTGAAGTGGGCAGACCGGTGCGAGGAGGTGGCGTTCAACTCCCTGCCCGCTTCGATGACGCCCGACCTGAAGGGGTTGCACTATCTGACCGCCCCGAACATGGCGCAGCTGGACCGCCAGAGCAAAGCCCCACTGTTGCAGAACGGCGGCGACATGCTCTCTTACAACCCTTACGACTATCGCTGTTGTCAGCACAATGTAGCGTTCGGGTGGCCCTACTTTGCCGAGCACCTGTGGATGGCGACGGCGGGCAACGGGCTGGCGGCGGTGCTTTACGCGCCCAGCAGGGTGAAGGCGAAGGTGGGCGATGGCGTGCTGGTGGAGATTGCGGAAGAGACCGATTATCCGTTTGGCGAGACGGTGAGATTCAGTGTCAACACGCCCCGCCCCGTGCGCTTCCCGCTGACCCTGCGCATACCCGGCTGGTGTGATTCGCCCGAAGTAGCCATCAACGGGCGCAAGCAGGCAATACCCTCCCCGGCGAAAGGCTGGATCATCCTCAACCGTGAGTGGCGCCATGGCGACCGGGTGGAGCTGACCCTGCCAGCCCGCCTGCGCGTGAAGGTGTGGAAGAAGAACCGCAACACGGTTTCGGTACATTGGGGAGCGCTGGCGTTCTCCTTGCGAATCGGCGAGAGGTGGGAGCGCTACGGCGGAACCGACCGCTTTCCTGCGTACGAAGTGTTTCCGACCACACCCTGGAACTACGGTTTAGTCCTTGATGCCACCAGACCGGAGCGGTCGTTTGAGGTGGTCAAGAGAGCAGGCAGGCTCGCCGACCAGCCGTTCACGCCCGAAAACGCGCCCATCCTGCTCAGGGCAAAAGGTAAACGCATTCCTCAGTGGAAGATGGAACCGAACGGGCTGATCGGAGAGGTGCAGGATTCGCCCGTCCGCTCCAACGAGCCGGAGGAAGAGATTACCCTGATTCCGATGGGCTGTGCGCGCTTGCGGGTCTCTGCGTTTCCGGTCATCGGGGAAGGAGCAGACGCGAAGGTCTGGCAGGAGACAGGTACGGTGCTCGCCGAGGCGTCGCATTGCTGGCATGCGGATAGCGTGCTCGCCCTGAACGATGGACTGGTTCCGTCTTCGTCAGCCGACCAGAGCATCCCGCGCTTCACGTGGTGGGACCACACCGGCACGAACGAGTGGGTGCAGTATGTGTTCAGCCAGCCGCGCCGGATTTCCGCCTGCGAGGTGTACTGGTTCGACGACGAGCCGGTGGGCGGGCAGTGCCGCGTGCCGGAGTCGTGGCGGGTGCTCTGGTACGACGGTCAGCAGTGGCATCCGGTGCCGGGCGTGCAGGGCTATGGGACGCAGAAAGACACCTTCAACCGCGTGGAGTTCGAGCCTGTGGAGGCGCTGGCGATTCGCATCGAGGCGAGGCTGAAACCGGGCTTCTCTGCGGGAATACTGGAGTGGCGGGTCGTCGAGTGAACCCGGAACAGCAGAAAAGGCGCCGGTATGTTATCCGGCGCCTTCCGTTCGGGTTCTGGAGATCCAAGGCGAGGCAGGCGTTTGTGTCGTGGACAACCGGTCGAGCAGTTGTGCGCTGGAACACTGGCTCAGAAGCCGCGTCCCCAGCCGCGACCGCCTCCCCAGTTGCCACCGCCCCAACCGCCGCGGTTGAAGCCACCACCCCAACCGCCACGGTTGAAGCCACCGCCCCAACCGCCTCCCCAGTTGCCGCCGCCCCAGCCGCCGAGGCCACCGCCCCAGCCGCCGAAGCCACCGCCGAAGCCGCCCCAGCCGCCGCCGGCCCAGCCGCTACCGCCCCAGCCGCCGAGGCCACCGCCCCAGCCGCCGAAGCCGCCGCCGAAGCCACCGTAGCCGCCATAGCCGCCCCAGCCACCGCCGAAGCCGCCATAGCCTCCGTAGCCGCCGCCGCTATACGTCCAGCCGGTCTGGTTCAGTGCGACGGCTCCGCCACCAAGCAGCTGGGCGATCGCCAGCGAGTCCAGGTGCTGGAGCGTTATTTTCTCCGTGCGCACCTGAGGCTGAGGCTGTTCCTCAACTGTGGTCTCGGTCGTGGTGGTTTCGTACGTCTCCACGCGCGGCGTGATGATGTACACGCCACCGTCCACGCGGTAGGTCAGCGGCGGGTTTGCCGAGCGCAGAATGGTGCGCAGTGCCGTCTCGAAGGTCACGTCCTTCAGTGAGACGGTCACATAGCCACCCACCACCGACTCATCCAGCGTGTAGTTGTAACCGACCGAGCGGAACAGCAACTTGAGGGCATCCACCACGCTCGCCGACTCCAGGTTCAGCGTAATGCGTGGCGACTGTCCGCCTTCCTGCTGGCTGTACACCGGGCTCACTGTGCCCAGGATCAGCACAATGAACGCCAGAACCCACAGCCACCTCACTCGCATTTGCCTCACCTCCTCTGTCGCGCGCGATAGAGGTTTTCCACCTGTTAAGACGAAGATTCAGCACGATAGGTTACTTGCCTATCCCTGTCTGCTTACTAACCCCTGTCATTGTGATAGCTACGCAAAAAGGTCATCACCTGTTCCCAGGTGGGAATGCCAGCCTGCCCGCCTGTGTGCATCGCTTTCAGGGCAGAGGTCGCCGAGGCGATGCGGATGCGTTCAGGTAGCGCGAGCCCTTTCGCCAGCCCCACCGCGTACGCCCCGTGAAACACGTCCCCACACCCCGTTGTATCCACCACCTGCACCCGATAGGCAGGGTAGTGCACCGGCTCTGTGATCTCCTCGCCGAGATACCAGCAGCCCTCGGCGCCACAGGTTACCACCACCGTCTGCACCGGGTGTCGGCGGATGCACTTTAACGCCTCAGGGATAGATAAGCCCGGCGCGAACTGCCCGGCGAATTCGCGAGACACGATAAGGTGTGTGGTCAGCGTCAGCAGATCTTCGAATCCCTCTCCGCCGACCCGCTCGAAGTCCGCCACGATGGGGATACCAGCGTTCGAGGCGATGCGCGCCGCTCGCACCATGCCCGGCAAGCCGTGGTGGTCGGCGAACAGCACGCGCGTATTCAAAATGACCTCTGGCGCGGGGGCGTCGGGGGCAGCGCCCGTTTGTCCGCCTTTCAGGAAGAAGATGTTGCGTGTGTGGGTGGTGGTATCCACAATGATGAAGGAGTGCACCGGCTGGGCGTGCTCGCGCCAGGCGACATGCGTGAGGTCAATGCCTTCCCTGCGAAAGGTGTCCACCACGAACTGCGACAGATCGTCGTGTCCCAACATGCCGGCGTAGGCGCACTTTGCTCCCAGCCTCGCCGCGGCGACGAGCGCGGTTCCGGTGAGTCCTCCTGCCTGACGTTCGCAGTGGATTACCGGCGTTTTGGTGTCGGGCGGTGGATAGCGCTCCACATAAAGCAACTCGTCCACCGCCAGCACACCCAGTCCCAGCACATCGATTGTCGGTTCGTTCCCAGCCATCGCTTACCGCTTTGCGCCCAGCGGCGGTTACTCCTGCTGGGAGAAGATACAAGGCTTATCCGAACTGCTCCCGGATTCTGCGTACCGCCTCTTCCACACGCTCGCCCTGATGGTCACCGCTGACGGTGATGGAGAAGCGCACATAGCCTTCGCCATGCTCGCCGTAGCCGATGCCGGGTATCGCCAGAATGCCCGCACGCTCCAGCAGTTGCTTGGCGAACTCGATGGAGGAGATACCGCCGGGCGTGGGCACCCACACGTAGAACGTGGCTTTGGGCTTCTGCACCTCCCAGCCGATCGCCTGCAGTCCCTCTACCAGAATGTCGCGCCGCTTCTGATAAAGCTTGAGCGTGGGGGTGTTGTCGGCATACAGCAGAGCGTACGCCGACGCCCGGGATAGCGCCGCGAATTGCTTGCTGTCGATGTAACTCTTCATCTTGTTCAGGTTGGCGATGGCATCGCGGTTGCCCGCCGCGAACCCCACGCGCCAGCCTGTCATATTGAACATCTTGGACAGCGAGTTGAACTCGATCGCCACATCCTTAGCGCCCTCCACCTGCAAGAGGCTGGGATGCCGGTAGCCGTCATAGACCACCTCCGAGTACGCGGCGTCGTTCACCAGCAGGATGTCGTACTCGCGGGCGAACGCTACCGCCTGCCGGAAGAAGTCCAGTGTCGCCACGGCGCCTGTCGGGTTGTTGGGGTAGTTCAGAAACAGCAGTTTGGCGCGCTTCGCCACGTCCGAGGGCACAGCAGACAGGTCGGGCAGGAAGCCGTTTTCACGCTTGAGGGGAAGGTTATAGGTTTCGCCCCCTGCCATTCGGGTGTTGATAGCATACACGGTGTATGCCGGGTCGGGAACGAGCGCGATGTCGCCGGGGTCAATGTATGCCCATGCCAGATGCGCCAGTCCCTCCTTGGAACCTATCAGCAGGAGGATCTCCCCATCGGGGTCTACGGTCACCCCGTATCGGCGCCGGTACCATTCCGCCACCGCCTGCAGGAAGAACGGCTCTCCAAACGGCGTTTCGTCGTAGCGATGGGTGGCGGGGTCCTGTGCAGACTCATAGAGCTTGTCGATGATATCGCGCGGCGTCGGCTGGTCGGGGTCGCCGATGCCGAAGTCGATCAGGTCGCGCCCTTCTGCCAGCGCTTTCGCCTTCAGTTTCGCGATTTCACCGAACAGATAGGGCGGAGTTTTGTCCAGACGAGATGCACGTGCAGGCAAACCTGTTCCTCCTTCACATCAGATATCGATCTCTCCCACAAACACTTCGGTGGCGGGACCCGTCATCAGCACGCGCCCATCCCCCAGCCACTCGACCTGCAGGTCGCCGCCCGGCAGGTGGACGAGCACTTCTCTGCTTGTGAGCTTGTTCAAGGCTCCAGCGACCACCGAGGCACACGCTCCTGTGCCGCAGGCAAGGGTGATCCCCGCTCCGCGCTCCCACGTGCGCATGATAATCTCGCGCGAATCGACCACCTGCACGAACTGTACGTTGGTGCGCCGGGGAAAGAGCTTGTGGTTCTCGATTTCGGGACCCACCTTCTCCACGGGGAAGGTCGCCACGTTGTCCAGAAAGATGACCGCGTGGGGGTTGCCCATCGAGACGGCGGTGAACTCCAGTTTCCTGCCCGCCACTCGCAGGGGGTAGCCCACCACTTGGTCCACACCGTCCACACGAACGGGAATATCTTCCGGCGCGAGGCGAGGCACACCCATATCCACCGTCACCATCGTCGCCTTGCCGCCCTGCGTGGTGAGCTTAAGCGGCTTGATGCCCGCCAGCGTTTCGACGTTCATCTGCGTGCTGGCAACGTGCTTGCGGTCATAGGCGTACTTGGCGAAACAGCGGATGCCGTTCCCGCACATCTCCGCCTCACTGCCGTCGGGGTTGAACATGCGCATTCTCAGGTGCGCCACGCGGGATGGCAGAACCAGAATGAGCCCGTCCGCTCCGATGCCGAATCGACGGTCACAGAGCCGACGCGCCAGGTCGGGCAGGGTCTCTTCGGCAATCTCCGACTTCAGGCAATCCAGCACCACGAAGTCGTTGCCGATACCGTGCATTTTGGTGAACTGCACTTTATGCTCTGATCAACCTCCTGTCCGTCAGTATGGTCGCGCGGGGAAGGGCGTCTGCGGGCTTCGTCCCAGCAATACCAGGGGCTGTTCTGTTGGCGACCGGTGATGCGGGACGAACCACCGCAAACAGCATCCTCCCTGCTCCCGCGATGCCAGAACCCAGCGCTCAGGCGTTTTCCGTGCTGGATGTCTCGCTGGTCTCGGCGCCTTCGGCAGGCGTGCTGGTTGCCGCGCGCGCCGCTGAGTCTGGCGGGCGGTAGGTGGAGACCGGTCTGGACGGCACGACCGACGTAATGGCGTGTTTGTAGACCAGCTGGGTGGGTTTGCCCGGGCTATCGAGCAACACCGTGAAGGCATCGAAACCGCGAACCAACCCGCGCAGTTGCACGCCTCCAATCAAATAGATGGTCACGGCGATGTTCTCTTTGCGCACCTGGTTCAAAAAAACGTCCTGCAAGTTGATCTGAGTCTTCGCCATGTTGGTGGCTCCCCTCCATATCAAAATCCATCATTTACTGTTGTGACTGTTCGCTTCGCAGTCGCTCGAGTATGCGCCGCGCCGTCTCTTCAGCGCCTGGCGAAGCATCTATCCACTCGATTTGCTTATCGGCGCGGAACCAAGTTAATTGACGTTTGGCAAAGCGCCTTGTTTCACGTTGTATCAGCGCTATCGCCTCTGCCAGCCCCATCTTACCTTCCAGTACCTGCACCAGCTCGGCGTAACCCAGCGAGCGCATGGCGGGCAGATGGGAATCGTAACCGGCATCCAGTAACCGGCGTACTTCCTCCAGCCATCCTTGAGCAATCATCCGCTCCACTCGCTCGTTGATCCGACGGTACAGCAGTTCACGCGGCATCGTCAGCCCGAACCGGCGTACCCTGCCTACCTCTGCAGGGGGTTGACGCCTCTGCCACTCCGAGATGGGGCGACCGGTCAGCTGGTATACCTCCAGCGCGCGGATGATGCGCACCGCATCGTTGGGATGGATGCGCGACGCCGCCACAGGATCTACCTCCTGCAGACGAGCGTGCAGAGCCGGACTGCCCAAGCGTTTCACTTCCCGCCACAACGCCTGGCGCAACGACTCATCTGCCGCGGTGGGAGGTATCTGAAACCCATCCAGCAACGCCCGCACATACAAGCCCGTTCCCCCAACGACCAACGGCAGGGCACCTCGCTGACGGATTTGGCGAACCGCTTCCAGCGCCATCTGCTGAAACCGCGCCACACTGAACGGCTCATTGGGACGGCACACGTCGATGAGGTGGAAGGTCACTCGCTGGCGCTGTTCTGGCGAAGGCTTGGCAGTGCCGATGTCCATCCCCTGGTAGACCGCCATGCAGTCCGCGGAGATGATCTCGCCGCCCAGCGCCTCTGCCAGCAGGATGCCGACGTCGGTTTTGCCGGTCGCGGTTGGTCCCACGACCGCCAGTAGATCGGGCAGGAACTCACTCATAGCGTCCGTGCTTCTCCGGTCGTGGCGGTTAGCGAACGCGCCTTGCAACTTGACAAGGTACAAAGCTTTTGCGCAACCCAGTATACCATAACGGCGGGTTGCCCTGCAAGGTGAACGAGGCGGCAGGCAGGATGCTTGCTCGCGCCGGGCGAAGAGGATGTATCAAACTTCTGACATATACGGCGCGCGCTCTGCTCGCGACGGCGACTGTCGGGGAGGTTCGTCATGGCGAAGACAGCCAGCACGTTCTTTCGCGATGCCCTGGTTCGCAGGGTGCGGCAGAATATCGATAGATACCCGTGGGCGAAGCAGACGGCAGAGCGACTCATCGAAACGGCACGCCCGTGGCGCGAGATGGACAACGACACGCTGTGGGGGCTGATGTTCGGTCCCACTATCACTCGCTCGTGGATGGTGTGGTCGAGCGGCTATTGCCCCAACTGCAAGAACCCTGTGCCGATGTATGGATGGATCATAACCCCCCTGAAGCATCCGTGGAAGGTGCAGTGCCCACACTGCAAGAAGCTCTTCCCGACCAACGATTTCGGGGCATACTATCGCTCTGGGCTGAACGAGCAGGGCGTGTTTGACCCCACCCGCGCTGACCGCTCCCTGCTGTTCAACACGGCGCATCCCGACCCCGCCGATCCCCTGTACCGCTTTGGAGTGGACGACGGTGAGGGCTATGTGGAAGGCGACAAACGGTGGCGCTTTATCGGCGCATATCTGGTGTACGGGCAGTGGAAAGGGGTGGTGCTGGCAGGCATCCGAAACCTGGCGTCTGCCTATCTGGTCACCGGCGACCGTGTCTATGCACGCAAAGCGGCTATCCTGCTCGACCGCGTGGCTGACCTCTATCCGCAGTTCGACCACACCAAGCAGGCAGTGGTATACGAGACGGTGCGCACGGAAGGATACGTCTCCACATGGCACGACGCCTGTGAGGAGACCCGGCTGATGGCGATGGCATACGACGCCATCTTTGAGGGCGCGAGGCAGGACGAGGAGCTGGTTGCCTTTCTCTCCAGCAAGGCGCGACAGCACAGCCTGCCCAACCCCAAAGCGACCTTCGCCGACATCCACCGCAATATCGAGCAAGGTTTGCTGATAGACCCCCTGCGCAACGAACGCAAAATCACCAGCAACTTCCCGCGAACGCCCTTTGCCAAAGCAGTGCTGATGGCGGTGCAGGATTATCAGCGCAACCGCCTGGACATTTTGCAGTTGCTGGACGAGGCGTTGGAGAGGGCAACCGCCGTGGACGGCAATACCGGCGAGAAGGGGCTGGCGAACTACACTGCCCTTGCCGTTCGAGCGGTGGGTGAAATCGTCGCCACCTTCGACCGCGCGGACGCCGGTTTCCTTCAGCGGGCAATACGAAGATTCCCCCTGCGCGACACGTTCCGATTCCATCTCGACACATGGGTGTGTGGGCAATACTATCCCCTGAGCGGCGACACGGGCGTGGTGGCACACCGCATCGAGCAATACGCTGGAGCGAACTTCGTCGCCCTGCCTGCTATTGGCGAGAATGTGTTCGCGCCCGACCCGCTTTTCTTCCCTTCCATGTTCACCTTCTTCTGGAGGCTGTATGAACTCACCAGCGATGTGGATTTCGTACGGATTCTGTACCGAGCGAATGGGAGCAAGGTGGACGGCTTACCGCACGACATGCTGGCAGAGGACCCTGCCGAGTTCCAGCTGGCGGTAAAGGCGGTCATCAACCAGCACGGCGCGGAGTTCCGGCAGGAGAGCGTGAACAAACGGCGGTGGTGCATCGCCGTCTTGCGCCCGGGCAAGGAGAAAGCGTGCGGCGTTGTGTGGCTCGATTACGATGCGGGCGGCGGGCATGGACACTTCGACGCCATGAACCTCGGGCTGTTTGCACATGGTCTGGACCTCGTGCCTGATTTCGGCTATCCGCCGGTGCAGTATGGGGGTTGGGGGTCGGCGCGAACGGTGTGGTATGCTTCCACTGCTGGACACAACACGGTGGTCGTGGGCGGAAAGAACCAGTCACATGCTTCAGGCAGGTGCACGATGTGGCACGCGGGCGAGGGATTGCAGATAGTCCGCGCCTCCGCCCCAGAGGTATACAGGATTCCCCAGTATGAGCGCACTTTGATGCTGGTGGATATTGCGCCGGGACAGTTTTACGTGCTGGACATATTCCGCGTGGTTGGCGGTTCCACGCACGACCGGTTCCTGCACAGCACCTTCAGCACCGTGACGTGCCGACACCGCCGCGCCGAGACCGGCATCCCACCAGAGTATGCCGACTCGCAGATGCGTCACTTCACACGATTGATCGGTGCCGAGGGTGATGCACCGCTGGAGGTGGAATGGTTAGTGGAAGACCGTCGTGGCTACCTGCCGCGAGGCAAGCAGGTATCGTTGCGATGCTTTGACCTGACACCGGGCACGGAGCGCTACCTGTGCGAAGGATGGGTATCGGTTTCAGGCTTCTCGGGAACGGAAGAGGCGTGGTTACCTCGCCTGATGGTGCGCAGACGGGACAGGGAGCCTCTCGCATCTACCTTCGTGTGCGTGCTGGTTCCGTACGAAGGCAAAAGATGTCCGGTGGAGGCGGTGCGGCGTGTGCCCGTGCTTGCCCAGAACGGACAGGCATTCGGCGAGGCGCATGTGGCGGTGGAGGTGCGCCTGGCAAACGGAAGCGTTGACCGCGTCGTGGCGATGGACGTGGAGAACCCGCTACAGGCTCAACCTCGCTTCGTCAGAGGCACGCGCGTTGTGCAACCGGAATGGAACCTGACGACTGAGGAGGAGGTGACCCTCGTCCGGATGGGCAGGGGTGGACGGCGTCTTCTGGAGGTATCTCTGTCGGGAGAAGGGAAGGGTGTTTGAAAAACGCCTAGCACAGGACCTGGAGGGCGAACCTCCTGGTGAGCCGTCGTGCGATGTCATCGGCTCGGACGGAGCCTCGCCCTCCAATTGTGATGTCATGCTGAGGCGTCAGCCGAAGCATCTCAGAGATTCTTCGCTTCGCTCAGAATGACACGAAAAGACAACAGAATGACCATAACAGAACATACATCGAGTCATTGCGAGCCTCCGTCAGAAGGCGAAGCAATCCCCTGGCGCATCGCGGTAGTCGGCTGGGATTGCTTCGTCGCTGCGTTCCTCGCAATGACACGATAGCCGAGGAGATTGCTTCGTCTCTGCGCTCCTCGCAATGACACGGGCGTCAGAGGCATTTTCAAACACCCTCGGCGTGAGTTGACAACTCTATGCACGTCTGGTACGATTTCAGTACAGATAGCACCTGTTGCTGATACTTCTTTCCGTGCCCGTGTATCGTGAGCGACGGAGAGGAGGGTGACGCCATGAAAATGCTCATGATCGTGTGCGAAACGGGCATCGACTACCGCGTGGTCAAGGTACTGGACGAGGTGCACGTTCCCGGTTACACGCGCTATTCGGGGGTTTCGGGCGTGGGTGAAACGGGCAGAAGGCTCGGCTCGCCCATCATGCCCGGGCAGAACACTGTCTTCCTGAGCGTCATGCCGGAGGAGATGGCACAACAGGTGACTGAAAAGCTGAAGCAACTGGTGGAAAGCTTCGAAGAACGACGCAAACCGGCTCTGCGCGTGTTTGCAATGCCGGCAGAGATCCTGCTGTAGATTTGTGCTGATGGCGATATGGCGGCTCTTCCCCGGTGGGAAGAGCCGCTTTTCGACAGACGTCGTTACTGGTTCCAGCCGAGTCGTCCATTGATAGAGATGGAGTAGGCCGCCACGTCTGTCCACATGGTGATGATGGACCAGAACATCTCTGCGGTGAACTCTGCCAGAATGATGCCCACCGCTACATTGCGCAGGCGGTCGTACCCGCGCAAGCCGAAGTACTTCTGTACGGTCACCTTCACGAGCAGTGCGATCAGCAATCCGAACCAGTAATAATCCACCCCGAAGTTGAGCGACAGGGCGTAACCGGCAGGATGGAGCCAGAAGCCCGGCACTCGGAACCGGATGGCGTCCAGCAACATCACGAACGAGAAGCCAAAACCCACCGCCATCAACGCGGCGAGGTTAGTGGTGGATGCGCTTTCCACATAGTGGCGGATGGTTCCCCCCAGCCCCCACTTACCGAGGCGGTTGCCATGTCCTTTGGTGTATCCTTCGTAGATGTAAGCGAGGTGCGAGCAAAGCATTCCCAGCACCAGTGCCAGCACCACCGTGATAAACACTGTTCGTGCAGGCAGAGAGGTCACGTCCGCCAGCTTGTAACCTTCCAGGTGGTAGGGCATATTGTGCGTGCGGTGGATGCGGTTCATCAGGAAGAAAAGGTGATACAGCCTCACGGTCTCCGCCTCTGTGAAGGAGCGGCTGCCTACCGCGGCGACCAGAACCTGCTGGGGGCCCATGAACGCCATTTCGTGCGAAGGCGGCCCGAGTTGCGCGCGTACGCGCGTGAGGGCAACGCTGAAAATCAGGAAAAGAAACACATACACCAGCACCAGCAGCGCCGACAATCCCAGCGCTATGCCAATCGCGCACAGCCCTGCCAGTGACAGCACCAGCACCAGAGCCGCTGTGCGCGGTCGCAGGTCATCCTCGCGGAGGCAGGTGCCGTGGCGGATGTGCCCCCAGAGATCACGCAGATAGGGTCGTGCCGCCCACATCGACCCGACAAACAGCCCCAGGAACGCGCCCCACGTCTGTTCGCTGAAGTAGGGCGGACTGGGTACCAGCCCACTACCGCCAAACTGTCCCTGTTCATATCCCCAGTACGCCATCAGCAGTTGCGTTGCCTTTCGAGCTAAGAAGAACAAGACCAGTGAGAAAAGCATGTCCGTTGGCATGAATAAGCCAATCGCACTCATATAGGGAAACAGCCCGACAGGTACCCATCCGATAGCGTTCCATGGGGGATGCTGGGGCAGTATCTTGTTCAGCTCAGAGATGAAGCGCACGTTGATGCGAGGCACTGCCGGATACACGAAGTTGATACCGCTGAGCGTGTCGATGGCGAGCATCACCGCGAACGCCCCCCACAGGTAAGGGCTTCTCCAGATGGGCAGAGCGGGCTGGGTGAGGTACAGCGGCACCTGCAGGATGGGGAAGCTGAGCCGTTCATGGCGGATCCAACGCTCGCGCATGAGGGAGTTGATGCACAGCATGCAGATGCTCAGCAGCGCCAGCACGACCGTCCAGCCGACCATCGGCTTCAGCCACACGCTCAAGTGGGACAACACGAAAGCGAGGTCTCGCCCGCCGGTATGATAGCCGCGAAGACGCTCCGCGTCCAGAATAAAGAACCACTCGGAGAGGTACGGGATTACATGCGAGCGGTTCCATGGGTAGGAATCAGTGTACAAAGCGTAGGCAGGAATCAGTAGATGCACGCCGTGCATCCACTCCGCTCCGATGGCGGTAGCGACCGAAAGAAAGATATACACGTGTGCCATGTCGGCTGGTTCCAGTGCAAGACGCGGACAGCACCTGCGCAGGATGGCGCGGACCAGCACCATCAGCGAGCAGGTGGGAGGTACCAGTAAGTAAAAGATAACGTCCACACTTACCGCCGCTGCCCAGTAGGCATTAGCCGGAAGCAGGCATATCGCGATGAGCCATGCCCGGGTACGGCGCCGCGGACGGGGTCCACCGACGACAGACGGCGAAGCCTGCCGAGAGACGGACGGCTGAGCGACGGGAGCTGTGCGCATCTCCACTCACTAAAGAACATGGTGTGGGAACGGGGGAGGAGATACTTCTGATTTGTGCTACCCGCGGTCACAACGCGCGTATAGCGAGTTGAGTGTTGGAGGTGGAGTCGCCCAGTAGTACTGGAGCACCACCTGCTGAGGGTCCTCCAATGCCTTCCGCAGCTGCCACTTGGCATGGCTATCCACGTAGAGCACATTGGCACCCCCGTTGTGGATGAACGACGGGCGGTTGATCAGCACGCAGTCACGCGGCCACACCGTCTCGTCACCTGGGCACCAGTATGGTACGAAGAACCCGTCGTCGAGGGTTTCCGCCTCATCCACCAGCATAATAATGTTGGCTGGCATGTCGATGGAGGCAAGAGGTCGGTGCTGGGACAGGAAGCCGTTCATGGAATAGGAGAACTTGACGCTTCTTCCTGTGTTTCCTACCCGCGCCTGACTGCTGTTCCAACCGTCCGAAGGGCAGTAGTAGACGAGCTCGTTTTTCACATAGGGATACAGCCCACCGTCCTTGACCGTCCACAGCGGGTCATCGCGAATCAACCCCGCCGGTACCCAGTGCCCGTCACGCATACAGCCAAGCCACGGGCGCAGAATTGCCGTGCCGGGCAGTCGCTCGTCCCAGTCGTTCACACACTGTGCAAACGCCAGACCCAGCTGCTTCATGTTGGACAGGCACGAAGTCTGGCGCGCCTTCTCGCGTGCTTGCGAGAACACGGGAAACAGGATCGCTGCCAGTATCGCGATAATCGCGATAACCACGAGCAACTCGATCAGCGTGAATCCGTTGCGTCGCATGGTTTCGTCCCTCCTCTTGTTGAGCGGTCCACTTCGCTCCCCCGTTCCCTTAGCTAGTGTACATCCCCGTTGCGATGGCGTCAAGAGAGTTTTCACGGCCGAAGGACGCAGGTCGTTTGGCTATCCGTCTCCCTTCCCGACCTATGCAGGTTCGCGCCAGTATGGGCAGGAAGTTCGTTAATGGACACGGAAAACAACGGTTGAAGGGAGGCAAAGCGATGAAGGTCATCACCGCCGAAACGATACCGTTCCAGCCTGTGATGATAGAAGGAGCCCGTGACGCGCAAATCAAAGAGCTGATTACCGCTCGCGATGGCGCGCCCACCTTCGCGATGCGGATGTTCGAAATTGCGCCTGGTGGCAATACTCCTCTGCACCAGCACCCGTGGGAGCATGAGGTATTCATCCTGAGCGGGGAGGGCGAACTGCGGGGCGAAAACGAGACATATCCGTTCCGGGCGGGCGATGCAGTGTTCGTGGCGCCCAACGAGATGCATACCTTTGTGAACACTGGTCAGGGACCTTTGCGCCTGCTGTGCATGATTCCTGTCCAGCAACCCTACTGTCGATAACGAATGGAGGAGCAAGATGGCACAGGAAGTCTCGCTTGCGGTGAAGCTGGGTTACAAGCCCACCGATAAGATACTTATTGTGAACGCGGACGATGTGGGCATGAGCTACGCCGCTAATCAGGCGACCATTCAAGGCATGGAGAAGGGTCTGATCACCGCCGGTTCTATCATGGTGCCCTGTCCCTGGTTCCTGCAGATAGCTGAGTATGCCCGTACTCATCCGAAGGCGGATTTCGGCATCCACCTGACCCACACCAGCGAGTGGAAGTATTACCGCTGGGGACCCGTCGGGGATCGGTGCAAGCTGAAGGGCTTGATTGACCCACAGGGCTACATGTGGAGCGACGTGCCACAGGTGTATGCGAACGCCACCCCGGAACAGGCGATGATCGAGGCGCGGGCGCAGATCAAGATGGCAATGGATAACGGCGTCGACATCACCCACCTCGACTCGCACATGGGCACCCTGCAATACAGCGACAGGTACTTCTACGAGGTGTATGTGCCTCTGGCGAAGGAGTTCAATCTGCCGGTACGCATGGGGAATCAGGACTTGCTCGCACAGTTCGGCTACCCCGACATGCGCCGGAAGGTGGCGGAGCAGGGCATCCTGTTCCCCGACTATCTCATTCACGGGGGGCGAAAGCCCGGCGAGAGCATCACCCAGTACTGGAAGCGCATGTTGCGGGAGCTGAAGCCGGGCGTGACCGAGCTGTACATCCACCCCGCCCTGCCCACCGAGGAGATGCAACATATCGCCGGCTCGTGGAAAGACCGTGCGGAAGAGTTCCGCCTGTTCACCACCGATGCGGAAGTCCGCCGCATCCTGAAAGAGCAGGACGTGAAACTCATCGGCTGGCGGGTGATACGCGACCTCCAGCGCAAGGAACGGCGATAGAACCTGTGCGCCCGTGTCATTGCGAGCCTTCGCCAGAAGGCGAAGCAATCCCCCTGCGGATCACGGTAGGCGGGGGAGATTGCTTCGTGGCTGCGCTCCTCACGATGACACAGTAATCTGGAGGGGAGGAACCCCCTGACAAGCCGTTCGAGGAACCTAACCCCCTGACCCCCTTCCCTGCGAGGGAATGGGGAACGCCTCTCCCCGCATCGGGGAGAGGACGGGAGAGGGGTCGGCTCGCCAAGAAGTTCGCCCCTCCATATAGGCAAAGCAACACTCTGGAGGAGAGGAACCCCTGCCGAGCTGTTCGATCTGGCAAGTTAGACACATCCTGCCCCGTGCGGCAGCGACGCTCCTTACCCACTGGCGCGGCGGCGCAGAGCTTTGAGCGCGTAGTCCATCTCTTCAGCCCGCAACCACCGCATCACCAGCGCGTATACCCCGCCGCCCGCCGCGGTCACCAGCAGAATCGCCAGCAGGGAAATCAGCTTCGGGTGCAGGGGAAACTGATCGAGGGGAGACATCATCAGATTCCGAACGGCATAACCCACCACGCCAGCCAGCCCCGAACCCAGCACGAGCCTGACAAAAGGCAACCACAGCTGGCTAACCGGCACCTGCACCTTGCGCCTCAGAGCCGTCAACATCCACACTACGTGCAAAATGGCGGCGATAGAGCCTGCCAGCGCCAGCCCCCGATGTGCCATCGGACCGATCAGCAACCAGTTGAGTGGCACAAACACCAGCGTGACCAGCGTGCCGATAACCACAGGGGTCACGGTATCCTGCACGGCATAGAAAGCGCGATTCAGGATAGCCTGGCTCGAAAAGGCAAATAAGCCGATGCAGTAGAACACCAGCGCTTCGGCGGTGATTTGGGTGTCGTAGGCGGTGAACTTGCGGTACTGCAGGAGGATGGACACGATGTCGGTGGACAGCACCATCATGAGCACAGAGATGGGTAATGTGAGGAACCACAGCGCCCGCAACGCCTGCAGGAGCGTGCGACGGAACGCCTCCATGTCGCCCCGAGCCGCCTGCGCGCTGAGGGTGGGGAACGCGGCGATGCTGATCGCCTGCGCGAAGATGCCCAGCGGTGCCTGCATCTGCTTGTTGGCGTTATCCAGCGCGGAGACCGCCCCCGGCGGCAGGAGAGAGGCAAAGGCTCGGTTGATCAGCACGAACACCTGCGGCAGGGACAAGCCGAGAATCACCGGCAGGACCAGTTTACCCACTTTCACCACGCCGGGATGCTTGAGGTCCAGGCTGAACCGATAGCGCACGCCCACCCGACGCAGGAAAGCCACCTGCAACAGCAGGTTGCCGACTATCGCCCCTGCCAGCGCGCCCCACGACAGCCCCGCGACGCCGATATGCCTGCCCAGCAACCAGCCACCCGCGATGATGCCCAGATTGTATACAATCGGTCCCAGAGCGGGAACCAGAAAGTGTCCGCGCACATACAGGGTAGCCATCATCAGCCCGCCGAGGAAGAAGCATATCTGCGCCGGTAGCACGATGCGGGTGAGAGAGGCGGTCATGTCCAGCTGCCATGGCTCGAAGCCGGGCGCAATCAGGGGTACCAGCTGCCGGGCGAATATCTCCCCGATAATCACCAGCGCGGTAACCACCAGCGTCATAAAGGTGGCAACGACGGAGAACACCTTCCACGCTTCGCCCTCCTCGCCGCGGGTGAGGTACTCGGTGAACACCGGTACAAACGAGGAAGACAGCGCCCCCCCTGCTATCAGGAAGAAGAGCAGGTCGGGAATGGAAAACGCCGCCCGATACACATCGGTATAAGCGTTTTGACCGAACCACGCGGCGATGGCGGTATCGCGCAACTGCCCCAGCACGCGGCTGAGGAATATCGCCGCCATCATCACCGCCGCAGCGCGGGCAACTCTGTGGGTTTCCTGTGTCATGCTGGGAGATATTGTACTGTGGAGGGCGCATCAAGTCAAATGCGCGTGGAGGATGTTTGAAATGCACGTAGAAAACACAGGTCGTCCGCTTCGGATGACACGATGCGGCTGGTCGAGATGGATGTCAGAACACATGGGCGGGGACGCCCGTGCCACGAGTATGAGATTTCAAACATCCCCTCCGCTTTCCGTTGACATTTTGCGGATGGTATGATAGACTGTAAGTGCATTCTCACCCCTCATGAAAGGAGCAAGGAGATGAAACCACTCGCTTTGCTAACTTATACGGGGGGGTACTGACCGCCCTCACCCTGCTGTGCCTCGCGCAGGCGAACGCATCGGTCAGGATGTACCTCGTATGGTATCCTAACGACTACGG
>FWPU01002372.1_pt1 | contig 52539 bp, 59 predicted proteins | sample 2228361 | NCBI WGS metagenome assembly FWPU01 (sample SAMEA103939777, study PRJEB20133) | metagenome | reverse complement strand
GTTAAGCGCCACGTCCACTAAATGTTGTGAGTATTTGTCCACTCATGTATGTTAAAATAGTTGGATTCCATACATTCATAGGAGGATCCAACTATGGCTCGATCTTTGATAATTCGCCGACCGGTTTCAGCCGAGATTCGCCAGTGAAGTAAACTGATGGGAGATGCCCACCAGGAGCGTCAGTGCCGACGTGCACAGACCATCTTGCTGTATGCCGCTGGGCTGCCAGCGAGCGATATTGCCAGTGTGCTGGGAGTCCATCGCAATACGACCTATGCGGATCTCCACGCGTTCGATCAGCAGGGTCTGGACTGTGTGTCTCACGTCCCCACCCGCGGGGCTCCCGTACGCATCACGGCAGCGCAGATCGAAGCGATGCAACGAATCGCTCACATACCGCCCTATGAGCTGGGTCTGCCTTATGGCCGGTGGTCTTTACAGAAACTGTGTGCCTATCTGCGCAAACAGCACGTAGTCAAAACCATTAGCCGTGAGTACTGACGACAGGTGCGCAAAAAAGGGGGATCCGCTTCCGCCGCGTCAAGCGCAAAATCCTGAGTCAGGATCCGCAACGACGGGCGATTCTGAGTCGTATTCGCACCATTTGGCGTCACTTACCTCGGCGTGCCGTGCTGTTGTTCTTTGACGTCCAACCGATTACGGTCAAAGCCTATGGGGGATGTCGCTATACGTCAGAGAAGCGCCCGGTGCTGGCTCGGCATCAAAAAATTCGTGGGCGGTTCTATCTCTTTCTGCTCTATGATGTCAAGAGTGGACGCACCCACTGGGCGTATCTGCCAGGGAAAAGTGCTCTGTATATCTGTTGCTTTATGCGCCGCGTGCGTCGGTGGTATCCCCAGGGTGAAGTCTGGGTGGCGTGAGATCAAGACCGTGCCCATCCGTGTCGATCTTGTGAAACCCGACGAACCATGCGAGAACTCCAGATCCATTGGATTAGTTTACCGAAAGGCAGTCCAGATGATAACCCCGTGGAGACGCTCTTCAGTGACATCCAGCTCATGATCCTGGACAATAGTAATAATGCTAACGCCAAAACCACGCAACAGTGGATCAGTGCCCACTTGTGCGGGCGTAATCGCAGGCATGACCGTTATATACATATTCCCTATCTTGGTAATTCTCACAAACATTAGTTGACAAATATTTATATTCATTACTGGACACGGCGGTTAAGTAAAGGGTAAAGAGGCAAGGGGTCAATTCTGTCGGGTATGGGTTGGAGTCCAGAAGAGTGGTATTTTGAACACCCCTATTTAACCAGGAGGCAAATCTACTCTGCGCTGGCGTACTACTGCTCTGTTACGTAAGTTCTGACGAGTTGTCATACTGAGCCAAAGGCAAAGCATCTCGCTTTTGAGATGATTCGCAGAGTTTATTCCTTCGCGCTGCTCAGAGCCTGTCCTGAGTAAAACGAAGGAACAAGCTCTGCGTGAAACGAAGGACTCAGCATGGCCAACCAAACGAAGTTAACAGAGCACTACTGGGATCATAAAGCAACGTTAGACCAGGATATCGAACAGCGACTGCAGTCTATTGATCAGGTACAGCGAACCACTCCCCCTGCTCCATTCTCAAAGAAGGGTTTCACCAGGATGGAACCCTGAAAAGAGCTTTTGCTCGAAGTATCGAAATTAAAGGAGTATAAAAAGACAGTGAGTTTACTTCAAGAAATAGAAAAACTGCTTTCGCAAATGAGCAGAGGAGAAAAGGCCCAGGTGCTTCAGTGGATAGTGTGTGATCTCGGCGAGGCCTTTCCTGGGATTGACAGCCGGCTGGGAGTATGTGGTGGCGAGCCTTGTATCGTGCGTACACGGATTCCGGTCTGGGTATTGGTGCAAGCGAAGAGGTTGGGAGTGAGGAAAGCGGAATTGTTGCGATGTTATCCGATACTGCGCGCAGAGGATTTGACGAATGCTTGGGGGTATTATCGAGCCCATAGAGAGGAGATTGAGCGGCAAATTGAAGAGAATGAGGCAGCCTGACTATGGCTCGATTGTATGCAAATGCGAATTTCCCCCTTCCAGTGGTTGAGGAACTCCGACGATTGGGACATGACGTACTGATTATGTACGAAACGGGTCAAGCGGGACAAGCTATACCAGACGAAACCGTGTTAGTACTGGCCAAGAGGGAACAAAGCGCTCTTTTGACTCCCAATCGTAAGCATTTTATTCGTTTGCATACCCTACAACCCGACTATGCAGGCATCATCGTGTGTACCTTTGACCCAGATTTTAGAGGCCAAGCGTATTCATATAGCGATTGAGTTGCAAAGAGAACTGGCAGGGCAACTCATCCGTGTCAATCGCCCTTCCTGAAGAGAACTGTCCTCTAATTTACAATCCTTCTCCCTTACACCTGGGGCAGTCCTGCATAGGTAGTGACGAAAAGAGATATATATGGTTATTATACCCCTCAAGTAACTATGACTAGGAATTTTGGACAAAAGCCCATTCGCTTCACCACTACTCGAAAAACAGATGACGAATGGACTTCCCTGCGCTACGCTTCGGGGAAGGGGGAATTGCAAATTTGTGGGCAATGACAAGTGCGCTAACGGAGGGCTCGGCTGGTCAGCAAGACTCTTTTGTTTTCGAAAAAAATAGCCAATCATCTCGGAGCCATCAGGTATTTTATTCCTCATTATACCGCCTCTTTAGTTCATAATTAAATCACTATCTATACAGGACTACCGGAAATCCTCCCTGCATAGCAAAGGAACAGGAAAGAGCAAATCGAATTTACAGTGATATGGACTTTCTACTTGCCCTGGAGTAAACTGTATCCCGCATTACGGGTCAGGTATCAGCGTCAGTGTAAGTCACTCGACAATGTTACATTAACCTCAGAGTTCGTAGAGAACGCTGCATAGCCGCGTAGAGGGAAGTTTTTTGGAAATTCATCGCAGAAGCACCCTGCTAATTTCATTGGAGATGGCAGATTTCAGACCTGTCCATCGAAGAAACTATTGCTGGAGTTTTTGAGTTGAATCGAGTAGCTTAATATAGAACTCATAGCGAGTATTTCTCTCTTGTCATCCCGAAGCGCAGCGAAGGGAAGTCCGGTTGTCATCCCGAAGCGCAGTGGAGGGGTAAACTCCGTGAAGGATTTCGCATGAATTGTCCCAAAAGTACAAGATGCTTCGCTTCGCTCAGAATGACATGCTGAGATTTACTCGCTATGAGTTCATAGAGTAGGTTCTAACGATGGTAAGTAATATTTTTTATGGCCATAGATAATGGAAATTTTCTAGAAATCTAGAGCAGAGTCGAACCTCAAAGAAAGGAGCGCCACATGCAATTCGGTGTTTGTATCCCCCATTATGGCAAGCCAGTAAATATTGCTCATATTTTGGAGGTCGCTCGTCGGGCAGAAGAACTGGGTTTTGATTCGATCTGGGTAACGGATCATCTCCTTGTCCCGCGTACCTTTGATATCATTTATCGCGATAATATGCTCGAACCGATAGCCCTCCTCAGTCATCTGGCCGCAATTACTCAGCACGTCAAGATCGGCACCAGTGTGATTATTTTGCCGTATCGTCATCCAATTGTGGTAGCCAAGATGATGGCTACCATTGATCAACTTTCTGGCGGTCGGCTGATCTTTGGGGCTGCTGCCGGCTGGATGGAGGAAGAATTCGCTGCTCTCGGACGACCCTATGCAGATCGAGGGGCCATAAGCGATGAAAATCTCCGGGTGATTCGTGAGCTCTGGACAAAAGAAGTGGCAAGCTTTGAGGGAACCTACTGTCGTTTTACAGATATGAAAACCTCTCCTCGGCCTGTCCAGCTCCCCCATCCCCCCATTTGGATTGGAGGAAATAGTCGGCGTGCGTTACGGCGGGTAGCCGAATTTGGAGATGGGTGGCATGCTTCCTCGGCTGCGCCAGAGGCGATGAAGGAAGGACGAACTTATCTCCAAAAACTGTGGGAGAAGAACCATCGTTCCGGCTCACCTCTGCTTTCGGTCCGTATCACTCTGTTTATCGAAGGAGTGTCTCAAGAAGCAATTACTTATCCCCCGCGTGGTATCCGTGCGCAATTACATGGTAGTATCCAGCAGGTAACGGAGATGATCGGCCAGTATAAAGAGGCCGGGGTAGAGTATATTGTCATGGAGATGTCTACGCAGAGCCAAGAACATATCCTCCGGACCATGGAAACTTTTATCGGCAAGATACGCCCTCAATTTTCCTAAGAGTCTCCGCCTCTCATTTTTGCCTTTCCCCATAAGGGAGGAAAAGAAGAGGCCCGTTCCTGAAATCTACGAGAGAGGAGCAGAGGACAATCCTCTCCTGCACTTCAAAAAGGAGAAGTTATTCGTCCCTGACCTGTGGACAAAGGGAACCTTCTTAATGAAGATTATGAGTTCAGGAGAAGACCATAAGGGGGGGGGAGAGAAGGGTAGCCACCCTTCGGGAATAGAGGGTAGCTACGAGGGCTTGATCCCTTAGGGGAAAGGGAGGGATTCCCGATAGACCTCTTTTCCTTCTCTCCAGGAGGAACAGCAGAGTGCTTGGTGTTTTATAGTATACAACAAAGCCAGCAGAAAAATGTGAGCTGGATCACAAAACTTTTTTCTCTGGAGAAAAAAAGAGATGAATTGCTTCTCCCCGCTGGGCCTGCAGGATTTGCTGGGCATTCTGTTGTTTCACAAAGAGTTCAAGAAACCCCCAGCTATTCAGCAATGCCCCAAGCTCACCTTCCTTTTGCTCCGCATAAGATGAGCAAAGACGAGCAATTTTATAGGAGCGAAAGTGGATGAAAAATTGTTGAGCCCCTGTAGTACGCAAGGCATCTTCTATAAGGTCTGCACTCAGATTCGTAATGAGATTCCCAAACCGGTCGATGTAAATAATCGTTCCGCGCAAGGTTGTATGGTTTATCCATTGGGGAGAAGGAAGAGGGAGAAAAACTGGATCAAAAATCTGTGGGCCGAACGCCTGAGGTTCCACACCCTGTAAGAGCCAGGCTGCCACCGGTGCAAAGATATCCCGACCATGAAAGGTGGTGCTGATCCGATCTAAAAAATATTGTTTGGCTGTAATCTCATAAATCTGGCTGGATGGTTCGTCTTGATAGATCGGAGTCAGTATGCCATTATCAGGCGCAACAAACCGGTATTGTTCGGTCACGACCAGCAGCGGTCTCCGCTGACTTCCCACTCCAGGATCGACTACTACCAGAAAAACCGTATGGAGTGGGAAATACCGATAGGCCGCTTTGAGTACAAACATTCCTTCCTCAATATCATGCGGAGATATGTGATGCGTCACATCAATACAATGCGCCTGCGGAGCAATGGAAGCGATGACGCCTTTCATGACCCCGACAAAGGGGTCTTGGAGGCCAAAATCGGTCACTAAGGCTATCAGGGGTCGGTCAGTTGCCATAGGTTAATGTTCAAGGATTAGCTTCAATCTCTGCCTGTAGATAGCTCTCTGGCATTTTGGGCAAGAATCTTTTTCCCGATGCCTTTTACTTTGACGAGATCAGCCACTCGGGTAAAGGGGCCTTGCTTTTGGCGATATTCGATAATACGGACAGCACGTTGAGGACCAATCCCTTTGAGTTTTATGAGTTCCTCTATGGAGGCGGTATTGAGGTTGATCTTTTCTTTTGTTACTACCGAAACCTCCGTAAACTGTTTTTCCTGAGGATTCCAGCGAAAACCTTTGATATCAGCGATTCTTTCTGGAAAGACGGAAATGACCAAGTAGGTGGCCTCTGGATGGGTCGGTTCGTCTTCCATAAGGGCCCGTTTTGTATCTTCAGGAGAGAAGTAAGCTCTTTCATTTGGATGGGAATGGAAAAAGGCTTTGATGGCTAACCCTTTTTCTTCAGCTTCGCGAAAAACAGCCAGCATCTCTTTGGGATCCATATAATATCCTGTACGTGCATCGCGTGGATACTCCGTTGGATCCTGTTGATGCAACTGGTTCTGGATATTGGTGATGGGTTTGACACAATCCTCAAGACCAATATGGTCAGTAGATGGCCCGATAACAATTCCACAACACTCTTCTGGAAAACAGGCCAGGGCATGTTGATATATCTCTGCTAAGCGCTCTTCTGCAATCTTCACCAGCTCTCCTTCTCTCTGAAATTCCTTCAAAAACGAGACTTTCGCTCCTGCTGATCACTTAGAAGGGCCCAGAAGACAACGATACTTCTCGACTCATCCCCTTTTAAGGGGGATGAGATAAAAACTTAAACCTCTCTTTCTGCAATATGGTGACTCTCCCGCGAAAAGTTGCTTTACCCAGGATGCCTCTCCGGTCATGCTGAGTCCCTCACTTTCTGCAGAGCTTATCCTGAGTAAAGCACAGGATAACCTTCACGAAGCATCTCACCGTTATCATGAAGACCCTTCGCGAAGGTTATCCTGAGAAATCAAAGAACTCAGGAGGATAGAGCCCTATCTGACATTGCCGAACTCATCAGGAATCGAAAATGCCACCGCCAGCGATCGCGGGAATAATAGAAATCTCATCCCCATCTTTTACCTTGGTATCTTCCCCATTGAGGAAACGAATATCCTCTTCATTGAGGTAGACATTGATAAAGCGCTTCACGGTGCCATTCTCATCGCAGAGACGCTCCTTAATCCCGGGATAACTTTTCTCCAGATTGATCAAAACCTCTCGAATACTCATCCCCTCTGCCGAAACAAGACTTTTATTTTCGGTCAATTTCTGCAAGGGGGTAGGAATACGAACCTTCACCGACATGATGTCTACTCCTCCTTTTTCACTGAAGACCTATCTGTTCAACCTGACAAGATATTAAGCGAGGCTTTTCTATTTGTCAAGTCGAGGAGCAGAAGGTTTCCCTTGACCTTTCCCCTCCGGGTAGCGCATAATACCAGTAGCTTATACCAATTGTGGATTGCGAAATGTGGATTTCTAACGTCTCAAGGGATAAATGATCACCGGTGTTTAGTGCTCTGGTACCTTCATTTTGATTGGTCATGCTGAGCCGAAGGCGAAGCATGACCACTGGTCAGAAGTTATTTACCAGAGTACTGAGTGGTGGTTGAAAAAACTGTTTATACCAGGAGGGAGGCAAGTATATAGTATATAATCGACCCTAAATGGTAAGAGAGTTATCTATTTTCCCTTTGTTATTTGCAAATGACCTTGTATAATAAATGAAAAAAAGGTTGACACAACCAAGAAGTCAGGATAGTCGAAAGTCGTTATGGAAGAAAGAGTCATTCCTCGTCTTAGAACCCCACGCAAAGTCACGGTGAGAGTCCCTGGATCCAAGTCTCTCACGAATCGAGCTCTGCTGCTGGCGAGCCTGGCGGCTGGTGATAGTACGATTACCGGTGGCCTCTCCAGTGATGATACCCATTACATGCTTAAAAACCTGCGTCAACTAGGAATTGAGATTGAAGAAGAGGGAGCACTATGGAAGGTACACGGACGTGGGGGATATTTCCCAGGTGGTGATCTGGAACTGTATGCGGGGAATGCAGGGACGACGGTGCGTTTCCTCACCGCGTTGACTTGTCTGATTCCGCACACACAAATTATTACCGGAGACGAGCGGATGCAGCAGCGACCTATTCAAGATCTGGTCGATGCCCTGCGCATGCTTGGAGCCTCTATCGAAAGCCGGAATGGTTGTCCTCCGATCACCGTCCGCTCTTCGACCCTCAACGGAGGGCTGGTAAAGGTCCGGGGTAATATCAGTAGCCAGTTTCTTTCCGCCCTTTTGATGGTTACTCCCTATGCTCAGGAAGAGGTCTGCATAAGAGTGGAGGGAGAATTGGTTTCCAAACCCTATGTCGATTTAACGCTTGATGTTATGCAGGCCTTTGGTGGGCAGGTCACAAACGAAAATTATCAGACTTTTCGGGTCCAAAATCGGCGGTATATCGGGCAGGACTATCCAGTGGAGGCTGATCTCTCCTCGGCCGGATACTGGTTTGCTTTGGCTGCGCTTACCGGGAGCGAAATTTCGGTAGAAAATGTCAATCCACACTCTCGACAAGCAGACAGAGCGCTACTCTCTATTTTGGAGGCAATGGGTTGTCAAGTGAGTTATGGACAAGGGGTCACGGTCAAGGGTCCTCAAACCCAACTCCGGGCGATTGGTGAGGTGAATCTGGAATCTTTCCCTGATAGTGCAATGACGCTAGCGGTGGTGGCGGCTAGGGCTCAGGGAGAAACCCGCATCGTCGGAGTAGCGAATCTTCGGGTAAAGGAGAGCAATCGAATAACTGCTACCGTTACCGAATTGCGCAAGCTGGGTATCGAGGCGGAGGAGTTGTCCGATGGATTATTGGTACGCGGTGGAGACCCTTCTCCCGCTCGCATCGCTACCTATAACGATCACCGTATTGCTATGAGTTTTGCCGTGCTTGGAGCAGCAGTCGGAGGGATCACTATTCTTAATCCCGGGTGTGTAACAAAGACTTATCCCTCTTTTTTTCTTGAATTGGAGAAGTTTTTGTCGTGAATATTATCCTTACCGGATTACGAGGCACCGGAAAGACCAGCATCGGTCGGCGACTGGCCGAGCTCCTCTCCCGTTCTTTTGTCGATACCGATACGCTTATCAAGGAAGAGACAGGAATGACGGTACAGGACATTGTTACCCAGCGGGGATGGGAAGGATTTCGTGACCTTGAGCATCGGGTGGCCTGTCGGGTAGCCACTCTGCAGAATGCAGTGATTAGCACCGGTGGAGGGATGCTCACTTTTGAGCGAAATCGAGCTGTGCTAAAACCTTCTGGCATTGTGGTGCTGCTTTATGCCTCTCCAGCAAGACTCGCTCAACGCATTCAGCGACAAGAGGGATATGGGGACCGGCCTCGCTTGACGAATCAAGCAAATCTGGAAGCAGAATTTCACGAGCTCTGGCGCGAACGAGAGATCGCCTATCGCGAAGTGAGTGATCTGCTCTTCTCCGTGGAAGAAGAAACGGAAAACGAACTGCTGGATATTGAAACCAAAGCGCAGCGGCTGAAAGATCTCTTGAAGAAACATTTTTCCATAGTGGACAGGGAATGGTGAACCCGAATCACTTACCACTGACCACTCATCACTAACCACCAAGTGGGGGGGACAGATGACAGATATCTTGGTTGGTACAGTCAAAGGTCCCGGTGAGAAATCGCACGAATACCTGTTTATTACTTCGGACAATCAGCATACCAAAATCGGCGAGTTTGTCTTTTATGAAGCTCAGATAGGCGAGAAGATCCATCCTATTTTAGGCAAAATTGTCGAGCGCCGTTTAGTGCGAAGTTTACCCGATAGTTTTCTGGCGAATCCGCAGATTCCTCCCAGTCTGGTCTCCCATTTGATTGGGTGCGAACTGATCCAGCCAGAACTCTATGAAGTAGTGGTGGCTGTTAGCGGTTTTTATGATACGTTGCTCGGGAGTTTTGTCAACCCCCGCATTCCTCCGCAGCCTGGCCAGCAGGTCTTCCTCGCCTCGGATTCGTTGCTTACCAGCGTCTTGAGTACCAAGCAAAGAGATACCGTAGGCTCTGCTTACCTGGGGTCTTTACTGACTCGGGAGGCCGACCGGGTACCCATTGTACTCCGGGTGAAAGAGCTGGTGAGTACGCATCTAGCCATTCTGGCGAGCACAGGGAGTGGGAAAAGTTATACAGCCAGTGTATTGATTGAGGAGTTGATGCGCCCATATAACCGGGCGGCTGTTCTGATCGTTGATCCACATGGAGAGTATAGTACGCTCAAAGAGATTGAGGGGCATCCGGCTTTTCAAGAAGGTTCCTATACCCCGAAAGTGCAGATATTTCAGCCTGAAAAGATTAAAGTCCGCCTTTCCTCCCTTACCGAAGCCGATTTCTGTTATCTTCTCCCTAATCTCTCCGAAAAGATGGAATTTTTTCTCCGCCAAGCTTACCGGCGAGTCACGCGGCGTGTCAGACGGAATGAGGGACTTGATTCCTATCTTTGGGGTCTAAAAGATCTGCTCGATGCTTTGGAAGAGAGCTCCAGTGAGAAAAATGAGGAGGGCGGGGATGACTCGTCCACCATCCGAGCACTCAGTTGGCGCCTGGATGCCCGTTTCGGGAAGGCGACCTCCGTATTTTCAGATAAGGAGCACATTCCCCTTAATGCGCTCTTTAAACCAGGCCAATGCACAGTCTTCCAACTGTCAGAGATCGAACAGCAAGAACAGCAAGTCATTGTCGGCACACTGCTCCGACGCATCTACAAAGCGCGTCTCGATACGACCCGTAACCGTATTCTCTCTCCGCTGGATGAAAACTATATCCCCTATCCTGTCTTTATCTTGTTAGAAGAGGGGCATCGCTTTGCTCCACAAGGAGCCACCGTGGTGACCACCAGTGTGCTCAAAACTATTCTCTCCGAGGGGAGGAAGTTTGGAGTGGGGATTGGCATTATCAGCCAGCGACCGGGAAAGCTCGATGCGGATGTCCTCTCCCAATGTATGACACAATTTATTATGCGTATTGTCAATCCGATTGACCAGAGCAGTATTGCCTCGGGAGTAGAGGGGGCCGGACGAGACCTCCTGGATGAACTCCCGGCGCTGTCAAAGGGGCAAGTCGTCGTGGCTGGAGCAGCGGTGAACACGCCTGTTCTCTGCCAGGTGCGCAAACGGTACACCGCTCATGGAGGGGAAACTCTCGACGCACCGGCAGATTGGCTCCGTTATTTTTCCGCTTTTCAAGAAACCAAACGACAGCAGGATACTTCGCTGTTAATGCCACAAGGCGAAGATGAGGTAAAGGTCAGGGGTTTTACTATTTAGGAGACCATCATGTTACAGATCCAAACACGCTGGTTACTGATAGTAGGGGGTTTGAGCTTCGCTCTATCGGCCTGCGCGCCAAAGGGGACACTCTGGCAGGGGTATGTACAAGAAGGAAAATCCTTTTATTTGCAGGGACGCTATACCGAGGCAGAAAAGATGTATCAGGCTGCCCTGAGAGAAGCAGAACACTATGGCCCAAATGATCCTCGAGTGGCCGATATTCTCCATAACCTCGCGCTACTCTACAAGACACAGGGACGCTATGCTGAGGCAGAGGCCTTTTACAAAAGAGCAATTGCCATTGATGAGAAGGCCCTCGGCCCCAACCATCCTTCTGTGGCAACCAGTCTGAATAACCTGGCGCTACTCTATAAAGTACAACAAAGGTATAAGGAGGCGGAACCCCTCTACCTGTGGGCTCTTTCCATCCGGGAAAAGACCTTGGGGCCAGATCATCCAGAGGTGGCCTCGAGTCTCAATAATCTGGCCGGACTCTATGAAGAGCAGGAGAGGTACAAGGAGGCGGAAACTCTTTATAAAAAAGCTATAGCTATTTGGGAACGCTCGGTAGGTCCGAATCATCCTTATGTCGCTGCTGGTCTCCAAAATTATGCTTTACTCCTTAGAAAGATGGATCGAGAAGAGGAGGCCTCCAAAATAGAAGCACGGGCTCAGGAAATTCTCAACAGGGGTTTACAATCTCGAAGATAATACCAGAGAGTAGGCTATGCTGAAACGAGGGAAAACGTATCAGGAGATTTACGATCAATTCCGGTGGGAAATTCCGGAGTATTATAATATTGCTATAGATATCTGTGATAAGCATGCGGTTGATCTCTCCAAGCGTGCTCTGCTCTATCATGATGAAGAGACGGACAGGGTTGTCGAGTATACATTTCATCAGCTCAAGCAGTTGAGTAACCGGCTGGCGAATAGTTTCCGAGCGCTCGGGCTTCAACGTGGAGATCGGGTTGGGATTGTCCTGTCTCAGCGGCCAGAGACTGCTTTGACTCACTTGGCAGCCTATAAGCTAGGGGCCATTACCATTCCTCTCTTCTCTTTGTTTGGCCCAGATGCTCTGGAATATCGGCTGAACGATAGTGAGGCAAAGATGGTGGTAGTTGATGCAGAGAATCTTGATAAGATCGTGGCGATTCGGTCGCAGATACCCTCTCTCAAGCAGATTATCGTAGTGACTACCCAAAAAAAGGGAGAATTTCGGGTATTTGATGATCTACTGGCCCAGGGGGATGAACACTGCTCACCGGTGCACACCAGAGCAGATGATCCGGCGTTGATCATCTATACCTCCGGGACGACTGGTCCTCCCAAGGGGGCCTTGCATGCCCATCGGGTGGTCTTAGGGCACTTGCCGGGGGTAGAATTCCCCCATAATTTTCTGCCGCAGCAACATGATTGTTTCTGGACGCCGGCAGATTGGGCTTGGATAGGTGGTCTAATCGATGTCTTATTCCCTGCGTGGCACCACGGCCTTCCAGTGGTAGCCTATCGTGCTCGGAAATTTGATCCGGAAAAGGCGTTTGCTTTACTCGCTCAGCACCATATTCGCAATGCTTTTTTACCCCCTACCGCCCTCAAGATGATGCGAGAAGTGCCTAACCCTCGAGAGCGATATTCTTTCTCCTTACGAACGGTGGGAAGCGGCGGAGAGGCTTTAGGTGTGGAAATCCTGGAGTGGGGGAAAGAGGTACTCGGGGTTACCATCAATGAATTCTATGGGCAGACTGAGGTCAATCTGGTCATCGGCAATTGTCATGAAGTGATGGAGATCAAACCCGGCTCCATGGGCAAACCGATTCCCGGTCATCAGGTCACCTTGCTCCAAGAGGATGGCAGCCCTGCATCTGCAGGAGAGATTGGCGAAATTGCTGTTAAACGCCCGGATCCTGTCATGTTTCTCGAATACTGGAAAAACCCTCGTGCCACCATCGAAAAATTTAAGGGAGAGTGGGCGTGTACCGGGGACCTCGCCCGGCTCGACCGGGAGGGCTATTTTTGGTTTATGGGACGTAAGGATGATCTGATTACCAGCAGTGGCTATCGGATCGGTCCCGCTGAGGTGGAGGATTCTCTCCTCAAACACCCTGCTGTGTCCATGGCCGCGGTGATAGGAGCACCACATCCAATACGTGGTACTATTGTGAAAGCTTTCGTGAAGCTGAAACCTTCCTATCAACCTTCCCCAGAGCTCAAAAAAGCGATCCAGGACTTTGTCAAAACACGCCTGGCTGCTCACGAATATCCGCGAGAGATTGAGTTTGTGGAGTCGTTTCCGATGACCGCTACCGGAAAGATTATGCGACGGGAGTTGCGGAGGCAGGAGGAAAGTTCTGGTCCTGCCTGAAATAGCGCGTTCTGATAGCTGGAGATCTTTTTCACCCTGCCCTCATGCGCTCTCCTTCAACGTTTCTCGCTGGACTATAGAGTGAGCTATGCTCCGAAAGCTGCATATCCCAACTGCCGCCAGTGACGCCAGGCTGAATTGGAGTAGCCCAGGTCAAACTGGAGGCGTTGATTGCCGAGAACCGGATCGTGAGGCTTTGGACTATCTGACTTCGCTCCTGACCGACCAGGGGAAACCCTCGAAGCTCCTGGTCCTACCGGTGTTCAACATATCTTGACAGACGGGCACTAAACATGTATTTTGGGGAATACGACACATCTAACAACGGTAATGGTGAAGGAATATTGATAGTTCGTCCAAGAGGAGGGGAGAGATGATCCATTATCAAGATCGTTACAGCGAGAAAGTCTCCTGCGAGAAGCTCAGTCGACGCAGATTCCTCCGGCGTGTTCTGGGAATCACCGCAATAGGCTCCCTGCCTGTCGTCTCTGCTCCCTGGATCAGAAGCGCCAGGGCGGCTGCGCAGAGTCTCAATATCCTGGTCTGGGCCGGTTACGAAGAGGAGCAGGTCCTGAAGCCCTTTGAAGAGCAGTACAAGGTGAAGGTCAATGCCAAGACTTTTAACGGAGACGAGCAGATGTTCGCCGCTCTTACCTCTTCACCACCGGGAACCTGGGATGTGGTAAATCCGGATGCCCCTTTTGTGGAGAGACTAGTGCGGGCCGATCTGCTTCGTCCCCTCGATCCGGCCGATTATCCGCTGCAAGACTTCTTTGAGCGGTTCCAGCATTTTGACCAGCACTGGATCGATGGGAAGATGTATGGAGTGACCAGCCGCTGGGGCTTTTACGGTATCGTCTACAATACGGAGAAGGTCGATCCGGAGGATATGCAATCCTATGCCGGTCTCTGGAAGAAGTCATATCAGGGGAAAGTGGCGATTTATGACTGGTATCTCCCCAACATGGGCTGTCTCAGCCTCTATCTGGGGAACAAAACCCCTTACGATATCGATCAAGCCCAGTTTACCAAACTGACCGAAACCCTGATGTCGCTGAAGCCACAGGTTGGCCTGATCGGAGACAATGCGGCGGTGATTCAGGCTCTGGCCAATCAGAACGCCTGGTTATCCATCGGCGGAGAATGGCTCGAAGTCCTGCTGATCGAGCAGGGACACCCGATTGCCCTCAGTTCTCCTCGGGAGGGAGGAGTTAGTTGGACCGAAGCGCTTTGCATCATGAAAGATAGCCAGAAGCCGGAATTAGCCCAGAAGTTTATCCAGTACATAGTTTCTCCAGAAGCTCAGGCTAAACTGGCCTGGGCCAAAGCGTTTCATGCAACTGTACCCAACAGCAAGGTGCTAAAGTACCTGAAACCAGAACAGGCCAAGTTGCTTCGACTCGACGATCCGCAGAAACTGGAAACCGTCCTGAAGCGAATTGTTCCACGCAAACTTCCCAAGGATGAGAGACCGTGGATACGCGCATGGCAACGATTCAAGAGCGCATAGCCTCCCCTTATGATGTGGAGTTGTATCACATCGTAAAACGGTATGGTGAGGTGACTGCCCTCCATGGTCTGACTCTCCAGGTCCGGACTGGGGAGTTTTTGACCCTGTTGGGGCCGAGCGGGTGCGGCAAGACGACCACCCTCCGTATCATTGGAGGATTTGAAGCGGTTACCAGGGGTGAGGTGCGTATCAAGGGGAAAACGGTAACCACAGATCCCCCGTACCGGCGGGATACGAGCATGGTCTTTCAAGACTATGCCCTCTTCCCCCATAAGACGGTAGGAGAGAATATCGCCTTTGGTCTCAAGATGCGAGGGGTGAAGAAGAGGGAGCGCTACAGGCGGGTAAAGGAGATGCTGGACCTGATCAATCTCCCCGATATCATGGAGCGCAAACCAGACCAACTGAGCGGTGGACAGCGACAGCGTGTGGCTCTGGCCCGTTCCCTCGTCCTGCAGCCCTCCGTCCTGCTGCTGGACGAACCCCTGGGAGCGCTCGATGCAGAGATCCGGAAGCAGATGCAGTTGGAGTTAAAAAACCTGCAGAAGCGTTTGAATATGACCTTTATCTACGTTACGCATGACCAGGAAGAGGCCATGGTGATGAGTGACCGGATCGCGGTGCTGCGTGACGGCTATCTTGAGCAGCTCGGCACGCCTGCAGAAATCTATGATCAACCCCGCACCAAATTTGTGGCCCGTTTTGTTGGCAAATGTAATCTGTGGGAAGGGAAGGTGCTGCAGGCTTCTGACCAGATGGTGGTACTGGATACGCATACCCCCCTCTTCGGGCCGGTAACGGTCGATACTGGGAAACAGCCACACTCCTGGAGACCAGGAGAACCGGTCTCTCTCCTGCTCAGGCCGGAAGATCTTCGTCTCGGCGCTTCTGCTGCAGCGTGTGTGCACAGGAGTAAAGGAAAGATCAAAGCGGTTGTCCATACCGGACCGGTTACCCGCTACACCGTGCTGGTACATGAGGAAGAGGTGTTGGTGGAGAAGCTGCGGGGAGAATCGTTTGCCCTGGATGAAGAGGTCTTAGTGGGTTGGGACCCGGCTCAGGCCAGACTGATCAGGGAAAGGGCTTCGGAAGAGGAGTAACAGGTATGAACAGGCTTGTGAGCAGCCTTGTGCGGAGAGGTGTAGTCTGGGGACTGGTACCGGTTACGGTATGGGAAACCGTCTTCTATCTCCTTCCCATGACCTACCTGGTCTTGGCCAGCTTCTGGGAGGTCAGGGACTTGAGACTCCTTAAGACCTGGACCCTGGAGAATTACCGGTTGATCCTCTTCGATGCCACCTACTATAGTACTTACTTTCGTTCGCTCGGTTTGGCCCTCTCCGTCGTCCTGATCACCATGATAGCGGCTTACCCGCTGGCGTATGCACTGGTTTTTACTATCCCTGTCCGGTATCGTCGCCTGTGTCTCATTGCGATCGTCATTCCCTTTTGGACCAGTTACCTGATCCGCGCCTACTCCTGGCAGATCATCCTGGGAGATACCGGGCTTATCAATCAACTGTTGCAGGCACTGGGAGCAATTGATCAACCGGTCCATATCCTCTTTACCCATACCGCAACCCGTATCGGATTGACCCACTTTTGTCTGCCTCTGATGACCCTCAATCTTTACGCGGTGATGGAGAACATCGATCCGCATCTGCTTGAAGCGGCCAGCGACCTGGGAGCCAGACGGTGGCGGACTTTTTATGAGGTGATTCTCCCCTTGAGCTTACCCGGCCTGGTGATTGGCAGCATGCTCGTCTTCATCTTTGCCTTTGCCGATTTTATTACCCCCTCTCTTCTTGGAGGAGGAACCAAACCGGTCTTACCCCAGATGGTAGTCGATGCCCTCAAGAACATCTTCGATGTTCCCATGGCCAGTGCTCTCTCCATGCTTCTGGTGGCTACGGTCTTCCTGGTCTTTTTGGGGCTCCTCCGCTGGGTTAACCTGGATAGGCTACGGCTATGAAGCTTCAAGACAGAAGAGAACGGATCCTGCATCGCTTGCTCCAGCTCTATGTGGTGGTGGTCTTCTGTTTCATCTTTGCTCCCATGGTCATGGTGGTTCTCTTTTCACTGAATGCCGACCGCTTTCCCAGCTTTCCCCTCAAAGGCTTTACCCTGACCTGGTATCAGCAGTTGGCTGGGGATACCAAGTTTCTGTATGCCTTGAAGAACAGCCTGCTAGTTGCTTCTGGAGTGAGTTTCGCTTCGACAGTGCTTGGCTTCATCGGGGCCTATGCCCTGCAGAATCTCCATTTCCGCCTGAAGAATGCGTACCTTGCCCTCATGATCTCTCCTCTGGCCATTCCCTGGATCATTTTGGGCATCGCCCTCCTCATCTTCTTCCATACGCTGGGAATCGGGAACTCCCTGTTTGCGGTCTGGATCGGGCACATGGTCTTCAGTGCTCCCTTTGCCATGCTGGTGATTCGCTCCCGCTTGATTGGGATCAAACGGAACCTGGAAGAGGCAGCCTGGGACCTGGGAGCATCCCGATGGCGTGCCCTCTGGGAGGTGGTGGTCCCTCTCGCCGGTCCCGGGCTCCTCGCTGCAGCTCTGTTGACCTTTACCTTCTCCTTTGATGAGTTTATCATCGCCTGGTTCCTCTCCGGCTTTGAGATTACCCTCCCGGTGCGCATCTGGGGGCTGCTGAGTACCGGGATCGATCCGACTATCAACGCCATCGGCACCCTGGTCCTCTTCGTTTCTATCACCCTGATCGTGGTCTCTGAGCTGCTTCTCCTCTCCCGCAGGCCTAAAGGGAAACAGTGATACTTCTGGCACAGCGCTAATCAGGCTCCTATTGAGGAGATGGAACAGGTGTGGTGAAACATGCTCTCCAGAGACCTCAGGCCATCCTTATCTCATCGAGAAGGCATCCCTTCTCCGAATTCCCTGTGCAGAATGGTGAGAGCCATGGTCACGATTTCTTTGACCAGAGCTTCTCCTTTTTCCCGGGTTGCTCTATGGGCCGGAGAGAGGGAACCGGATGGGGTGACCATATCAGGGGGATAAGGGAACAGGTGATAGGGGAATACACTTTCCACCTTTTCTGCCGTTATCTTCTTCTCCTGGACCAGTTCCGGTCTAAAGTACATCATCAGGGCTGTTTCCACCAGGGCTGCATGCTCAAGTTCCCAGCCGGGAAAATTCTGGTCAAAGATCTGGTCCAGCGTCTGTGGAGAGAGGAGTTTCCACCACTCGATTAGCAGGATTTTCCCATTATAGGCCGCACACTCTCTCCGGGCCAGATCGATCCCTTCAATGAGGAAAAAGGTATTCTCCATGTGCCCCTGCAGCAGGACGATTTTGGTGGCTCCATGGCGCATAAACTCTTTGAGGATGTCCCTGGTCAGCCAGGTGAGGGTTTGTCCATCCAGGCTTGTGGTCCCTGGGAAGTGTTGTCCCCCTCCACTGAGCGGTTGTGATTTGTACCCGTAGTTGAGCGGCGGAGCAACGATCCCCTTTATCTGTTCGGCGAGACGCAAGGCGAGGAAAAGGGGGATCGTCACATCGGTGCCGAGGGGAAGATGATAGCCATGCTGTTCTAGGGCACCACAGGGGAGAAAGAGAATTGCTCCGGCCTCAATCCGTCGCCTGTACTCGTCCCAGCTCAACTCTTCCATCCGATAGCGTTCGGTTACTGCCATAATCTCCTCCTTTACCGATATATCCACTACAACCTTATATTTACAAAAAAATCTACCCCTCTTGCCAGAGTATTCCACATCCTGTTAAGAAAAGCCAGAAACCTCCTATTTTTCCTCTTTCCTTTGATGGGCTCAGGAATAGGCACCTTCTTTTCTAAGCTTTATAGCTGAGGAGATATAAGTTATGTGGAAAGGGAGAAAAAGATTGCCTTCTGTTGAATTGAAAAGAATCAGTTGGGAAGTGCTTGTACAACGACCTGGACTCGCTGGTGCTACCAGATTTTTATGAGAGTATGCATCCGGTTATGGAGATTATGTACAGTTGAGAGAGAAACTATTTGAAGGAAAAACTGTGGAGGACTTAGGTGATGAGATGGAGAAAAATTACTCTAGGTGAAAACCGGGAGATATAGATCACCTCATTCATGCGTACCGCGGCCGGCGAAAGTCTCCGGACAGTCTTAGACAGAAGGATTATGGTTGTGCAGATACTCCAGAAGGAAACGAAGCGCTGCTTCAGCAGAACGGTGTTTGATCTCCTCACGGTTTCCAGGAAAAATAGCTTCTTGAGAAAGTGTGGTTTCGGGTGTAGCCAGTGCAATATAGGTTAATCCAACCGGTTTTGTGCTCCTTCGTTGCCCAACCGGACCGGTAATTCCGGTGACCGAAAGCCCGAGATCAGTATGACTAATGCGCCGGACGTTCTCGGCCATAGCCCGGGCTATCTCGAGACTTACCGCACCGTATTGCTTCAAGAAGCCTTCTGCAATCTCTAAGCTCCCCTTTTTCGCCTCGTTGCTGTAGGCCACGATAGAGCGGTCAAAATAGGCTGAGCTCCCCGGTACGTTAGTAAGCCAATGGGCAATGAGGCCCCCGGTGGAGGTTTCAGCCAGGGCCAGACGTAATTTCTTTCTGGTCAAGAGTTGTCCAATTTCCTGGGCGAGTGACATCATAATTTGCAGTGTAAAAAGGGAGATAAGGGGGATAATTAGAAAAATAATCGAGACACCAAAAAGAGAATAATATTCGTATAAAATGCTGCGATCAGATCATCCGCCATGACTCCCCATCCTTTCTTGGCTTTTGCTTCTACCTGTGCAAAAGGCTTCACGGTATCAAAAATCCGAAAAAGCAGAAAGGAGGCAGTAATGAAAAACCAGGTGGGTGGGAGGAGAAACATCGCTAATTGATACCCGACTATCTCGTCAATGACAATAATCGAATGATCTTTTCTTCCGAAGAGTTCCTCTACTCTGGTCGCACTCCATACCCCTAAGCCAAAGAGGACAAAAAAGAGGAGAATATGCCAGAAGAGAGGGAGACGATAGTAGAGAAGATAAAGAACCACTCCGACCAGTGTTCCCATAGTCCCCGGCGCAAAGGGGAAGTAGCCACTATAGGCTCCTGTCGCAATAAAAAGGGGAAGCTGGTCTTTCATATAGGCCTCTTGTTTCGACCATTTTTGATAGCCTGTACCCGGGTTCGAGCCTTTTGCCTTGCCCAGTCATCTGCAGCCAGGATATTGTCCAGTTCCCCCAGTTTGAGCGGAGTGGGATGATGTTGCGCCATCGTGTCGGCAATAATCTCTGCAATATGGGTAAACCGGATCTCTTCACGCAAAAACGCCTCAACAGCTACTTCGTTTGCAGCATTGAGTACCGTGGGCATGGTGCCCCCTGCTTTGAGGGCTTCAATTGCATATAGCAGACAGGGAAAGCGCTCAGTATCAGGTGGTTCAAAAGTAAGCGATTTGGTTTTGGTCAAATCGAGGGGAGTAAGAGAATTTTCCAGTCGGTCGGGGTAGTTGAGGGCATAAGCGATGGGAATACGCATATCCGGAATCCCCATTTGGGCGAGCACTGACCCATCGATAAACTCGACCATAGAGTGAATGATACTCTGTGGGTGAATTAACACACTGATTTGAGAGAGTTCTACCTGGAACAGCCAGCGGGCTTCGATGATTTCCAGTCCTTTATTGGCCAGGGTTGCCGAGTCAATAGTAATCTTCTTGCCCATACGCCAGTTAGGATGCTTCAGGGCTGCCTCGACAGTAACCTCAGAGAGTTGTTCCAGGGGAAGGTTTCGAAACGGTCCTCCCGAGGCGGTAAGAATCACTCGCCGGATATGCTGGTGTTTTTCACCAACCAGTACCTGAAAGATCGCACTATGTTCACTATCCACCGGAATGATCCGACCCCGCTCAAGGGTTTCTTGCATGATCAGCTCCCCAGCCATCACCATGGTCTCTTTATTGGCCAGGGCTAGGGTTTTTCCTGCCCGGAGGGCTGCAAAATTTGGCAGGAGACCAATCGCCCCAATGACTGCAGAGACCACGATATCTACCTCTGGGATCGTCACCATTTGAGTAAGGCCTTCGATCCCAAGACCGACTTCAATCCTTCTGCCCCGCAACCGTTGTTGGAGAATCTTTCCTTGTTCTTGATCAAACACCACGACCATTTTGGGCTTATACTTTTGGATCTGCGTTTCGAGCACCGCTATATTTTTCTGCACCGCTAATCCCACCACGTCGAATCGGTCGGGATGTTGATCAATGACATCCAAGGTATTGAGCCCAATAGAACCGGTGGAACCGAGAATAACCACTTTTTTTTTCATGGAATGATCCCTCACCCTTCTCCCACATATCCAGGTGGGCAAAAACACGGTCAACACTTATGGCCGTCTTTCCATGACATACACTAAATAATAATAGAAGGCAGGAGCAGAAAAGAGCAACCCATCAATCTTATCTAAGAGACCGCCATGGCCTGGAATAAGTTCACTGGAGTCTTTTGCTCCAACGCTTCGTTTCACCAGGGATTCGGACAGATCACCAAGCTGCCCCAATCCCGCAATCAGGGTACCAGTAATCAAACTATCCACGCTGCTCCACACCGATAAAAAGCTCATCTGAGCCAAAAAAGCCCCTGCCAGACTTCCTCCCCATCCGCCCAGAGCGCCTTCTATTGTCTTGCGAGGACTGATACGCGGCGCTAAAGGATGGTGTCCCCACCATCGTCCTGTACACAGGGCTAGACTATCTCCTAGCCAGACCACCAGCAGAAGATAAAGCAGATACATCTTCCCAGCATCAAGTGTATAAATCCGGTAGAGATAAGCCAGAAACCAGCCTATATAGAAGACACCAAATAGGGTGTACACAATTTTCTGGAGTGTGTGGTAGAGCTGGGTTTCTCGCTGGAAAAATCCCACCACAAAATACACGACCAGTAGCGTCGCAAACAAGAGTTCAGGGTTCTCCCCCCTTTGGAAAGCATACCAACCTACCACACTCCATCCACTGCCCATACCCAGCCATTTCCAATGCGGGATCTTTTGTTGGGCAAGCAGACTATAAAATTCGTAGAGTCCGTAAAGAATGATAAGACTAAGGAAAAGAAAAAAGCTTGTTGGAGAGCCATACAGAATGATACCTGCTATGAGGGGAAGGAGGACAACGGCCGAGATAACCCGTGTGAACAGTGTCTTTACCCCTCTTTCTGGTGATGTTGTTGTTCCTGCGTCAACCCAAACCTGCGTTCTCGCTTTTGAAACGCAATAATCGCCTTTAGCAGATCATTACCTCGAAAATCTGGCCAGAGGACGGGAGTAAAATAGAGTTCAGTATAGGCAATCTGCCAGAGTAAAAAATTGCTGATGCGTAATTCTCCACTGGTACGGATGAGCAGATCGAGTTCAGGCAGTCCAGCCGTATACAGGTAATTTTCGAAAAGATGCGCATCGATCTGCTCCGGCGTAATCAATCCATGCTGAATGTCACGAGTCAGTTTTTGAACCGCCTCTACTATTTCGGTACGTGCCCCATAACTCAGGGCGAGGGTAAAGATCATCCCGTCATTCTGCTTGGTCTTTTCACGTACTTCGCTGATCAAGGCTTGAATCGTATCGGGAAAATCGGTGATTCTCCCAATAGTATTAAAACGAATATTCTCCTGGAGCATCCGGTTCAACTCCTTCCGGAGATATTCACGCAGGATACGCATCAGCGCATTCACTTCGGTACGGGTACGTCCCCAATTCTCCGTAGAAAAGGCGTAGAGTGTTAGGGCAGGGATATGCAGTTTCCGGCAGGTGGTCACAATATCATCGACAGATTTTACCCCCTCTCTATGGCCTATAATCCGAGGCAGAGAGCGTCTTTTTGCCCATCGGCCATTTCCATCCATCACAATAGCAATATGTCTTGGTAACCGTGCTCGATCGATCTGTGCAAGTAAGGCTGAATCTAACAATGATCTCTTCTCCCCTGCCAGGAAACAAGGAAAGCCCAGCCAAGTTCTCTTTGGTAGATGGGCTTATCTATGCTAAAAATTCTTTGATCCCCTGCCGGGAAATATCGTTTAGACTTCCAGAACTTCCTTCTCTTTTTGAGCCATAATTTCGTCGATTTTGGCAATATAGTCATCGGTCAATTTTTGAATTCTTTCCTGAGCACGATGATGCTCGTCTTCCGAAATCTCTTTCTCTTTCTCCAATGTCTTCAATTGATCGTTACTCTCTCGACGGATATTCCGGATAGCTATGCGGTAATCCTCTGCAGTTTTTTTCACCACTTTGACCAGTTGTTGTCGTCGTTCCGTAGTCAAAGGGGGAATCGGGACGCGAATGATTTTGCCATCATTTGAGGGGGTCAACCCCAGATCAGAACGAAGAATGGCCTTCTCAATTTCCTTGATTAAGGAGGGATCCCACGGTTGGATAGTAATGAGGCGGCTCTCGGGGATCGAGAGCGTGGCAACCTGGTTGAGAGGGGTTTGCGCTCCGTAGTATTCTACCGTAATCCCATCGAGGAGGGAAAGAGAAGCTCTCCCAGTACGGATACTCTTGAGTTCTTTTTGAAAAGCTTCGACAGAGGTACGCATTTTCTTTTCAGCTTCAGTAAAAACTTTTTGTACCATCACTCATCTCCCTTCACCATTGTACCGATCGGTTCTCCCATAAGGACACGCTTAATATTGCCTTTTTTGGTGAGATTAAATACCACAATGGGGAGGTTATTATCCATACACAGAGAGATCGCCGTAGAGTCCATCACCCCCAGCCGTTTTTGCAGCACATCGATATAGCTCAAAACACCATATTTGATAGCCTCGGCATCAAGCATAGGATCAGCACTATAGACCCCATCCACCTTAGTGGCCTTCAGAATCACCTCTGCTCCGATCTCTACAGCTCGCAAGGAAGCGGCTGTATCTGTAGTAAAGAAAGGATTGCCTGTCCCTGCAGCAAAGATGACGATACGGCCTTTTTCCAGGTGACGAATCGCTCGTCGCCGGATATACGGTTCCGCTAATTCCCGCATTTCAATGGCTGTCTGTAATCGGGTAAATAACCCGGCTTTTTCCAGAGCCGACTGGAGAGCTAAACCGTTGATCACCGTGGCAAGCATTCCCATATAGTCCGCTGTAGCACGTTCGATCCCATACTTTACCGCACTACTGCCACGAAAAATGTTTCCTCCCCCAATGACAATCGCAAGCTCTGCTCCCAGGGCATGTACCTCTTTGATTTCCTGGACAATATCCTGTAACACTTGGGGCTCAATCCCATATCCTTCACTTTGTCCCAGCAGAGCTTCTCCACTCAGCTTGAGAAGCACTCTCCTATATCGTAGTCTTCCCATAAATTTTCGTTTACGCCCCTCTCTTGCCAACGTTCCTGTCTGATGGGACCGACTCAGGCCACCCCTAGCTGGTAGCGAGTAAAGCGACGAATAGAGATGTTTTCCCCCGTGGCAGATATCTTGCTCGCAATCAACTCGCTGATACGGATCTCTGGATCTTTGACAAAGGCTTGCTCGAGCAAACAATTCTCTGCAAAGAATTTCTCCAAACGGCCCTCTACTATCCGGTCAATAATCTTCTCCGGTTTCCCCTCTTCTTTGGCTTGCGTAGCGTAGATCGTCTTTTCCTTCTCGATAACCTCCCGAGGGACATCTTCACGGCGGAGATAGCGCGGATTCATGGCAGCGATATGCATAGCCAGATCTTTGACCAGCTCCTGGAATTCATCGGTTTTAGCTACGAAGTCGGTTTCACAGTTTACTTCGATGAGGACACCGATTTTTCCTCCAGAGTGAATATAGGCGCCTACTACTCCTTCTGAAGTGGATCGCCCGGTTTTCTTTGAAGCATCGGCGATACCCTTTAGACGGAGATATTCTACCGCTTTCTCGATATCACCACCTGTTTCGGTCAGCGCTTTCTTACAATCAATGATCCCTGCTCCTGTTTTTTCCCGTAAATCCTTGACCATTTCTGCGGTAACTGTCATCTATTCTCTCCCCCCTCGTGATGAGGCTCTTCCTTGGTAGTCTCTGCTTCGCTTTTGGCCGCTTCGGAGTCGCTCATCTGTTCTTCTTCGCTCTGCTCTTCTTCGATCTGGGTAGTCTCTGCCTGGGCAAAATCGATAACCCCAAGTTTTTGTTTCCCTTCTAACACCGCATCGGCTATCTTGGAGGTGATCAGTCGGATCGCTCGGATCGCATCATCGTTACTCGGAATAACGTAATCGATATCATCCGGGTCACAGTTGGTATCGACAATGGCGACAGTGGGAATACCCAGTTTTTTCGCTTCATGCAGAGCGATACGTTCCTTGCGGGGATCGACAACGTAAACCACCGCCGGTAGAGTCTGCATCTCCTTAAGGCCACTGAAGAACTTCTCTAACTTGAGACGTTCTTTCTCCAGCTTTAAGACCTCCTTTTTCGGTCGAGACTCGTAGAGGTGGTCATCTTTCATGGCCTCGAGCTCACGAAGGCGCATGATCCGGGACTTAATGGTCGAGAAATTGGTCAGCATACCTCCCAGCCAGCGCTGGTTGACATAATACATGCCGCAACGGAGCGCCTCTTCACGCACAATATCCTGTGCTTGTTTTTTCGTCCCTACAAACAGGACCGTTCCACCTTGTGCTGCTCGCTGTTTTACAAATTCATAGGCCTCGCGAAATTTCCGAACGGTTTTTTGGAGATCAATGATATAGATCCCATTGCGAGAACCAAAGATATATTTCTTCATTTTGGGATTCCAGCGGTTTGTCTGGTGCCCAAAATGGGATCCTGCCTCTAAAAATTGTTTCATTGTGACTACTGCCAAATTTTTGTTCCTCCCTTTTTCCTCTCTCAACCAGCTTTCCAGATCCCTTTTGCTGGCTGAAATTCTCTCACGACATTACCACAACTCCTTTGTTTTTGCAAGGAAAAAAACAGTTGCACCACCTGGTTAACGTTTCGAGAACTGGAAGCGTGCCCGGGCTCCTCGCTGGCCATACTTTTTCCGCTCTTTAATCCGAGGATCTCGCGTAAGAAAACCAGCCCGTTTCAGAGGAATGCGGAGCTCAGGGTTATACTGCAGTAATGCGCGTGTGATGCCATGTCTCACTGCACCGGCTTGTCCAGAGAGTCCACCACCCCTCACATTGACCTGCACATCGAATGTCCCTTGGGTATTGGTTAATTCAAAGGGTTGATTGATAATCATCTGGAGAGTTTCCCGATGAAAATAATCGTGCACCGGTTTTTTGTTGACTACCATCTTCCCCTCTCCCAAGCTCATCCATACTCGGGCTACCGCACTCTTTCGTCTGCCGGTACCATAAAATTTTTCTGCCATATGCGCTCGTTTTGCCTCCCTTTCCTCTCTTCTCCTATGACGATATCTCTAGCACTTCCGGTTGCTGGGCTTGATGAGGATGCTCAGCCGTGGCATAGATCTTCAACTTTTTGCGCATGTGTCTCCCCAGCTTGGTTTTGGGAAGCATTCCTTGAACGGCCATCTCTATAATGCGCTCCGGTTTTTGCTGTTGTAATTGTTTAGCAGTTATCGCTCGTAAGCCTCGGGGATAACCGGTGTAATGATAGTACGTCTTGTTCTCCCACTTCTCTCCACTCAAATGAATCTGTTCGGCGTTCACCACAATCACATAATCGCCGGTATCCACATGCGGGGTATAGATAGGTTTGTGTTTCCCCCGGAGAATCTTGGCTACTTCTGAAGCGAGCCGGCCAAGCGTTTTTCCCGAGGCATCGATGAGGTACCATTTCCGTTGTACCTCTTCTTTTTTGGCAACATACGTTTTCATCTTTTCTTCCACTCCTTATCCGCCTGGAGAATACTCCAGTATTAGACTCTTCTCTTTCTTGGTCATCCTTCCTCTAGTTGAAAGGCATTCTGAATTAACTCCAGATGGGGGCTGGTAGCTCCTCTGGGCAAGGTAATAGCCACCACATCAAACCGACAGGGCCTGCTCCGATATCGCTGCTGAAGGAGATAATGCCAGGCTAATTGCTTGAGCTTTGTCTGTTTTTTCCATCCGACAGCAGTTTGGGGGGCTCCATAGGCATGCGAAGTGCGGGTTTTGACTTCCACAAACACTAGTGTATCCCCGTCTTCGGCAATCAGATCGATTTCCCCCAAAGAACACTGGTAATTCCGTTCCAGAATCCGGTACCCAGCCTCGCAGAGATACTGGTAAGCTAATTCTTCTCCCCATTGCCCCAGTTTGGTCCGTTTGTGTACCATCAGAAGCGTTTTTCCTTGATGCGGGCTGCTTTCCCTTTTCGCTGACGGAGATAATAAAGTTTTGCTCGACGTACTTTACCGCGACGGACGACTTCGATTTTCTCAATACGGGGAGAATGCAGCGGAAAAGTTCGTTCTACTCCAATGCCATAAGAAACTTTGCGCACCGTAAACGTCTCCCGAATTCCCCCTCCTTTCCGAGCAATCACAATGCCTTCAAAAACCTGGATACGCTCTTTTTCTCCCTCTATTACCTGAAGATGGACTCGCACCGAATCTCCAGGAGTAAAATCCGGAATATCCTGCTTCATCTGAAGTTTTTCTAGGACATCGATCACATTCATGATACTGTATACTCCTCTCTCGACCATACTATCGTTCTTTGGCTCATCGTCACTCTAAGAACATTCTCTCTCGTCTTTGAATCCAGTCCTCTCCAGAGTGCGGAGAAATTGGCGATCCTCTTCCGAAAGCTGGGCGTGCTTGAGCAGTTCTGGCCGACGGTACCAGGTCTTTTTCAACGCCTCCCGACGTCTCCAGCGAGCAATCATCTGGTGATGACCCGAGAGTAACACCTCTGGAACGCGATAGCCGCGATACTCGGCTGGGCGTGTATACTGTGGAGCATCGAATAATCCCTCAGCAAAAGAATCCTGCTGGAGGGACTCCACATTTCCTACCACGCCTGGAATCAGACGGGTCACCGCTTCAATCAAGACCAGAGCCGGTAGTTCACCACCGGAGAGCACATAATCTCCAATAGAGAGCTCTTCATCTACACAGCATCGAGAAACCCGTTCATCTACTCCTCCATAGCGACCACAAAGGAGAATCAGACGTTTTTCAGTGGCCAGTGTTCGCACGATCTCTTGGGTTAGCAATTCCCCCTGAGGGGTGAAAAGAATCACTTTTCCTCTCTCTCCTTGTTGTTGCAAACTCTCTACTCCGCGTATAAACGGCTCCGGTTTCATGATCATGCCCGGCCCCCCTCCGTAGGGAGGCTCGTCGGTCACTTGGTGCCGATCACAGGTGAACTGCCGCAGATCATGCACCTGGATCGTCACTTTCCCCTTTTCTTGGGCAATGCGCACAATACTGGCTTGCAAAGGAGAAGAGAAGATCGCCGGGAAAATCGTCAGCACATCAATCTTCATTATCGCTGAGGAGTCCAGATACACAGTGGATAATGACGCGTTGCGCCGGCACATCTATGGTCTTGATCACCTCTCGAATGACTGGCAGAAAAAACTCTTGTGCCCCTTTTTTTACCAGCAACAGATCACTGCTCCCCATATTTAGCACCTGATCGACGTAACCGAGATATTCACCCGTATCACTGTAGACGGCAAGGCCTTCAATCTCAAACCAATAGTATTCTCCTGGCGGTAAGGTATCAAAAGCACTCCGGGGCAGGAGAATATTATACCCTACCCATTGCTCCGCTGTCTGAATCGATACACACCCCTGAAAGTGCCAGATGGGAAATTTCCCTTGCATCCAGCACTGGTCAATAACCATCACTACTTGCTGTTCTGCTTTCTGCAGCGTCACCATCTCCAGGGAAAGATAAAATTCCGGTTCAGGGAAGCGAGGATAGATCTTGACTGCCCCTTGAACACCTTGCGGACGAAGAATATGACCAATGTTTACATATTGTTCATCCATCCCAGGAGAAATCTCATCCCTTCCTTATTCCAAAATTTCCAGTACAGCTCGCTTTTGCCTCTTGGTGGCTGCTGCATTTAAAATGGCCCCTAAGGCCCACGCTGTTCTCCCCTGTTTTCCGATAACCTTTCCCAAATCACTCTCCGCCACTCTGAGCTCAATAACGGTGGTCTTTTCTCCTTGCACTTCCTGGACCTTGACCTCCTCTGGATGATCCACGAGCGCTTTGGTGATATAGAGGATCAGCTCCTTCATTCCTCGTCTTTCCCTCCTGATTTACCGCAAAAATAGGAAATAGAAGATCAAGAATGGGAAGCCTGGTTACCCCTCTACAGTTTCATTCTCGATCTTTGAACCGCTAGCTTCGGAATGTAACGCGGCCCATACTCCCGTCTTCTTGAGAAGCTTTTTGACCGTATCCGTAGGCTGAGCCCCTCTGTGGAGCCACTCCTGTAAGCGTTCCTGTTCTACCTGAAACTCGAAGGGATCGGCTAATGGGTTATAGAATCCAATTCGCTCAATTACTCGCCCATCGCGTGGAGCACGAGCATCGGCCACCACGACCCGGTAGGTTGGTTTTTTCTTGGCACCCATCCGTTTCAGACGAATCTTGACTGCCACCTTTTCCTCCTTATATGTTTATCCAAAAAAGAGTTTTCCGAAAGAAACTTTTCCCTTTTTGCTCCCTTTGGCAAATTTTTTCATCAGCTTCTGAGTCTGCATAAACTGTTTTAACAACCGGTTTATATCCTGTACCGTAGTCCCACTTCCCGCAGCAATACGTCTCCGCCGACTGCCATCAATGATTTCTGGATGTCGTCGCTCTTGAGGGGTCATCGAATTGATAATCGCTTCAATCTTGATGAGTTCCCGTTCATCAACCTGCACATTTTTTAATTGCTTCATGCCCGGGATCATCCCCAAGAGTTGATCGAGCGGTCCCATGTTTTTGACTTGCTGGAGTTGTTCTTGAAAATCTTCCAGGGTAAATGAGGCCTCCCGCAGCTTCTTTTCCATCTCCTGGGCTTTTTCAGCACTAAAGGAGGCTTCTGCTTTCTCGATCAGAGAGAGAACATCACCCATACCGAGAATCCGCGAGGCAATACGATCTGGGTGGAAGGGTTCTAAGGCATCCAGCTTTTCTCCGGTGGTGATATATTTAATGGGGGTCTGAGTCACTGTGCGCATAGAGAGGGCTGCTCCACCACGCGCATCTCCGTCGAGCTTGGTCAGAATTGCTCCGGTAACCTCCAGGGTATCGTGAAACGTCTTGACCACATTGACCGCGTCCTGTCCGGTCATGCTATCTACAACCAGAAGCGTTTCGTGAGGAGAAAGGGCTTTCTGGAGGGTGACAACCTCTTCCATCATTTTCTCATCGATATGAAGGCGACCAGCAGTATCAATGATCACCACATCTGCTCCTTGTTTCAGCGCTTCCTGCATCGCCTGATGACAAATATCCACTGGGGTTTGGGAAGGCTCAGCAGGATACACCGGGATTTCAATCTGTCTCCCCAGAATTTTGAGCTGCTCAATAGCCGCTGGGCGATAGACATCTGCCGGGACCAGATACGGATAATGCCCTTCTTTACGGAGGCGTCGGGCTAATTTGGCTGCTGTGGTAGTTTTTCCTGAACCCTGAAGTCCTACCAGCATGATACAGGTAGGGGGAGAAGAGGCAAAACGAAGCTTGCTTTGCTCTCCTCCCATAAGCGCAATCAGTTCCTCATGCACAATTTTAATTACCTGCTGGCCGGGGGTGAGACTCTGAAAAACTTCCTCTCCTATCGCTTTTTCCCGAACTTTCTCGATGAACTCTTTGACCACAGAGAAATGGACATCACCTTCGAGAAGGGCGAGACGCACTTCTCGCAACGCCTCTCGAATATCTTTTTCGGTTAATTTCCCGTGCCGACGCAGCTTTTTGAATATTCCGTCAAGTTTTGCCGATAGACTCTCAAACACGGATACCCCAACCCTTTCTTTTGTCTCTCTTACTCACCTTATAACCCTTGCCCACATACTCGTGTAACCGCAAGAGCTTTTCTCTGAGAAGTTTACTCATGCTGGAAGCAGAACATCGCCCCTCCCCCCATAGAGGGCTAGCCTCACGGATCTTCCCGATTATGCACATAGGATAAAGGAAGATTGTAAAAAATCTCACCCTTTCTGTCAAGTGCTGATGGAAGGTTTATCGGATGCGTTGTTCTTCCACAAGAGTCCCATTGCTGTATATTTGAGCCACGGTTTCTCCCAGGACCGGTATTAACAGGCGAACCTCCGTGCCAGGTTCCTGCATCTGATTAAACACTTCACGATCACGCACGATAATCTGAATCCGCTGCGGAGTAGGACCAAAAGGAACCCGATACCGGAGCAAGGCGAATTTTCCCTCTGTTTCTCTTGAAAACATCTCTCCAGGTGGTACCAGAGTGAGCGCAACCGGGGCTCCCTCCTCAATTCGTGCCCCGGGTGGAGGAGATTGGGCTACAACAGTTCCAGGCTTTCCAGTGATCTGTTCTGTATACCGCATGTCCCCTAACTTCAGGCCCCATTTCTTCAAAAGTTCCTGAGTCTGTACCAGCGTTCCCCCGCGCAAATCCGGCATCACATAAGCCACTTTCCGTTTCCCACTGCTCACTATCATATTTACTGCATTTCCTTTGGGAAGGGTTTGACCAGGAAGAGGGCTCTGGGCAATAACATGATCTGCAGCCACCGTCTTGCTCGGAATATAGACAATTTCTCCACTATTCAGACCATTTTCCGTGAGTAGTCTTCTAGCCCGATAGAGGGATTCTCCCCGTATTTCTGGCACAGAAGCTTCGCTGATCCCACTGCTGAGAATAACCCGAATAGTATCCCCTTTGGTCAAAGGTTCTCCAGGCATGGGATCTTGTTTCACGACATGATTGGCTGGCACCACGGTGCTTGTAATCCGGTCCATAACCTGAAGACGTAAACCTCTCTTGTTTAAAAGCTCTGCTACTGCCGAAACCTCATGTCCGATCAGGTTGGGAGCAGTGACCCGTTCCTTTTGTACAAACAGACGGACCGCCAGAAACCCTCCTCCTATCCCTATTAAAACCAGTATCCCGATAATCAACAGACCACGCAATATCCTGTTCACTCTCACTTCTCCTCTAGCGCCGTCGTAGACGTACTGCAAAGAAACCATCGAGATCAGAGAGGCCAGGCAGTGCCATCAACATCGTGTCTCTCTCGGTAAGAAGAGGGGTAAGAGAAGCTGGCACTAAGGAGAGAAGTGATTCCAGATAAAAATCGGAGTGATGTCGTAAAAAGGCGTGTATGATCTCCCCTGTCTCTTCCGATTCGCAGGAACAGACGCTATACACCAGTACCCCTCCTCGTCGAACGTGCCGCTGAGCCTGTTCAAGTAGCCGGTGTTGTCGCGTACTCATCTCTTGAATAAGTGCAGGAGTTTTCTCCCATTTGCCCTCGGGATGTCGGCGCAGAACTCCGAGTCCTGAACAAGGCGCATCCAGAAGAACCAGATCAAATGGCTGCCCAAACAGCAGGTACTCTCCATCTCCTTGCACCGGATGTATACTGTGCAAGGCCAAGCGAGAAGCATTTTCTTGAAGGCGCCGTAGACGTCTAAAGGAACGATCCAATGCGACAATGAGACCCTGATCCTGCATCTGTTCTGCCAGGTGTGTACTCTTCCCTCCCGGAGCTGCACAGACATCGAGGAGATACATCCCCGGTTTGGGGGCACACAGCGTAGAAATCAGGAGAGCTCCCTCATCCTGTACCTGAAACCAGCCCTGCGCATATCCGGGTAATGCGGAGATCTTTCCTCCGTAGTCTCTCAGACGAATACTCTCGGCAAAGGCAGGAGAAGGGAGAGCGGCAATGCCCTCTTCCTGGAACAGCTTCAAGAGCTCTGATCTGGTAGTTCGGAGCCGGTTAATGCGCAGAGAAAGCGGGGGATACTGATTATTAGCCATACAGATAGTCCTGGTTGTCGCAAATCCCCATCGCGCTATCCAGCGTTCTACCATCCAGCGTGGATGAGAATATACAATGCTCAGATACCCTACCGGATCAGTTTCCCAGGACGGATAAGGGAACTGAGGGGCCTGTCGTTGAGCCTTACGCAAGACCCCATTCACCAGTTTCGCTGTCCCTCGGTGCCCAAACTGCTTGGCGAGTTCTACCGCTTCATAGACAATGGCAAAGGGTGGAATACGTTGTAAAAACAGTAATTGGTACAATCCGAGCTGCAGAATATAGCGAATAGCCTGGGGCAGTTTTTCCGGTCGTTTTTGTATCAACAGATCAATAATCCAATCGAGACGGCCTCGCCAGCGATACACCCCATAGACGAGTTCATGTAAGAATGCCCTTTCCTCTGGAGCATTGCAAGCCTCCTCCTGGATAGCAGAGAGAAGCTGCTCGAGTGGAATACGGTGCTCTTCACGACGCAACAGGAGCTCCAGGGCAAGACGTCGGGCTCCCTTACTCTGCTTCCTGGACCTTGCCTTTGTAGAAATTCCCTTCATGCTCATGAATCAAAACATTCTCCTGGTTGTATAGGATATCCAGCTAGATACTCCTGGATATGCATTCTCCGTCTATTCTCCGGCTGTACCTCGCGCAGAAGTAAAGTCCCCTTGCCAGTGGCCACCTGAAGAGCTTCTGGCCTGATCGCGACAACTTCGCCCGGTCTTTTATCCGTCTGGGTCTCCTCCCAATCTGCCCACCAGATTTTGAGAAGGGCCTTCTGGCGGAAAGTATAGGCTCCAGGCCAAGGAATAACGCCGCGGATCAAATTGTACAGATCTCGTGCATTCCGGTTCCACTGGATTTTTCCATCCTCTTTTTTGAGGCGAGGAGCGTATGTAGCCAGGGAATGATCCTGCGCTCGTGGTGTTAAACTTCCCTCCTCCATCTGGGTAAGCGCTTCCATCAAACAGGTAGCACCCAAGGGAGCTAATCGGTCATGCAGAGTTTGAGCAGTATCTGTTGGAAGGATGGGTATCGCTCGTTGCAGCAGAATATCCCCTTCATCCATCCCTCTAGTTATCTGCATGATCGTAATCCCTGTTTCTTCTTCCCCCTCGATGATTGCCCAGTTGATTGGTGCTGCCCCTCGAAACCGGGGCAACAGTGAAGCATGCACATTGATGCCCCCCCGTGGGGCAAGTGTAAGCAGGGCTTCTGGTAAAATCTTTCCATACGCCACTACTACCAGCAGATCTGGGTGTAAGGAGGCCATCTGGTTTATTACTGTAGTGTCCTGTACCGTTACCGGTTGCAGGATTAGTACACCGTATTGCTGCGCTACGGCTTTTACCGGTGAAATGGTCAGCCTTTGTCCACGTCCACGCGGTCGATCGGGTTGGGTCACCACGGCAATTACCGAATGGGAAGAAGAGAATAAAGCTTCTAGAGAAGGGACGGCAAACTGGGGAGTGCCCATGAAGATGATGCGCAGGGCCATTATTCTTTTCCCACCTTCTTACCTTCTTCCTTCTGCCGTTGCTTCCGGAGTTTTTGCTTGACCATCTCTCTTTTTGCTTTACCCAGGTAGTCCAGAATGAGCCTGCCGTGCAGATGATCTATTTCATGCTGCAGAACCCTGGCGAGGAGCCCCTCTGCTTCTATAATGACACTTTCCCACTGCTGGTTAAACCCTTTCACTGTAACCTCCACAGCTCGTGGGACTTCCACACGGACATCGGGCAAGCTTAAACAGCCCTCTTCTTCAATTTCTTCTCCCTGTCGAGAGAGAATCTCTGGATTCACCAGCACATAGAGCATTTCCGGATCCTCTCCCACACTCGGATCGACCACAATAATCTGCAGTGACACATTCACTTGCGGTGCAGCCAATCCAATCCCTGGTGCCGCATGCATCGTTTCTATCATGTCTTCGATCAATTGCTGCACCGTAGCATCGACTTTTTCGACCGGTAAAGCTTTCTCGCGCAGAATAGGGTCAGGATAGATGGTGATCGGCAAAATTGCCATAGGCTCTGTCACCTTACTCCACAACTAGATGGGTAAAAATGCTTCTCCAATATTTGTAAAACCTTTTTATTTTATGTTATCAAACGCAGAAATTCAATAGAAAGCTCTGCTTCTTTCCGATTACCCCATTATGGGCATGGTAGAGAAATTGATCCTGCTCTCTTCCTTATTAAGTCCCTCAAGAGAGACAGCTCTTCCACCCAGAAACCAGAAAGAAGTGAAGAGACGAAATTTGCCACCAGTGTTCCCTTTTTTCTCTTGTCCTACCGTGTCCTTCCTGCTGACCACGACCGAAAAAGCGCTCCCCATCAGGGCGGATGCGCATGCAAAGAGAGAAAAGCCGCCAACCTCCAGGCAGATTACCAGGGACTTCTGTATAGCCTGTTAATGGTGAGCGAAGGAGGGGATTCGCCCTCATCTGTCCACTCCTGAACTCTGCCCTCTAAAGTGCAATATGCTATTGCACTTCTTTTTCTTGTCAGCCTCTGTCTTCACCCTTGTCTTTTTCTCTCAAGCATGCTACACCAATCTATAAAAAATTTATGAGACCGCAGAGCGATTTGCTCTGAACGGCCTTTTGCAGAAAGCCATCTTGCGACTACACCAGTATAGGTGCAGATACTGTATCTAAAATCTTTGCAGGTCATAGAGTAAAGGGATGTTATCTCCCCATACACTTCCTCCATTAGTCATTCGCGCCGATGCCCATACCCTTATCGGGAGTGGCCATGTGATGCGATGTTTCGCCCTTGGAGAGGCCTGGCAGGCTCAGGGTGGGATGGTCACCTTTCTGAGTTATTGCCCAAACCAGATGCTCTCTCAGCGGATTGAAGCAAGAGGGTGGCGTTTCCTTCCGGTGGAGCAAGCGTATCCAGAGCCTGTGGATCTGGACACTACTCTGCAATTACTGGAGGAGTTGACGAATAGTCATGGACAGCCACCCTGGATTGTGCTGGATGGATATCACTTTGATCCAACCTATCATCAGATACTGCGCACCGCAGGATATAGAGTGCTCATTATTGATGATGAGGCTCATCTCCCTGTCTATCATGCCGACGTACTCCTCAACCAGAATATGCATGCGGAATGGCTACCCTATTGCACTGACACAGAAACCCTTTTGCTCCTTGGAAATCGTTACGTGTTGCTCCGTCCCGAATTTCTCGCCTGGCGATCCCAACAGCGAACTATTCCTCCAGTTGCCCGCAAAGTGCTGGTGACTCTTGGGGGTGGAGATCCCCACAATATCACCTTGCAGATCATCCGAGTCCTTCAACAGGTTGCTGTAGAGAATCTGGAAGTTCGAGTGGTGGTGGGGACGTATAACCCCCATTACGAAATCCTGCAAAAAGCAGTGGCCAATGCCCCAATGGCTATACACCTGATCAAAAATGCCGACAATATGCCAGCAGTAATGGCCTGGGCTGATTTGGCCATTGCTGGGGGCGGAATGACCGGTTGGGAATTGGCTTTTATGGGTGTACCCTCAGCACTTATCCAGTTAGCTCCAAATCAACAGAGAAACGTAGAGGGACTGGCTGAAGTTGGAGCAGCAGTACATTTGGGTGATGCACTGCAGATCACTGAACCCCATCTTCAGCATATTCTGACCGAACTCTGTTATGATCAGCATCGCCGACAAGAGTTGAGTCGGCAGAGCCAGCAATGGATAGATGGAAAGGGAGGGGCACGTGTGGTCGCTGTCATGACTGGTCTTGGAGATCGAGCATTTACCGAAAGCCAGGTGGAGTGCAGACTGGCGACCGTGCAGGATGCTCTACCGGTCTGGCGATTAGCGAATGACCCAGGAGTACGGGACCACTCCTTTCATTCCGAACCGATTCCTTTTGCCCATCACCTCGAGTGGTTCAGGAAGAAACTCTCTTCGACAGAGAATCGCTTCTGGATAGTGGAACTGGCTGGAACCATGGTCGCTCAGATCCGTTATGAACGTACAGACAGGGATACGCTTGAAGTGCATTTCTCTGTCGTCCCCTCCTTCCGCGGGAAGGGCTTGGGTACGAAAGCGCTGATCATGACCTGGGAACAGACCTGTAAAGCTCTTGGGGCCAAACGGGTACGCGGGATTGTTTTCAGTCGGAATATTCCTTCTATCCGAGCATTTATCAAAGCCGGATTCCAGCAGGTCGGAGAGAAGGGAGAACGAGGAGAGCACTGTTATGTATTTGAACAATGCTGTTCCTGAGGAGTACAGATGACGAGAAGAGAAACGGATTACATAGAGATACAAGGACGACGTATCGGACCCGGATATCCGGTGTACATCGTTGCCGAAATGTCTGCAAATCATCACCACCATTTTGATCAGGCGGTCCAGATCATTCACGCGGCGAAAGAGGCTGGGGCGGATGCCGTCAAACTGCAGACCTACACTCCGGATACGCTGACGATCGATTGCGACAACGAATACTTCCAGATCAAGGGGACACTGTGGGATCGTCGGAAACTGTATGAGCTGTATACCGAAGCCTATACCCCCTGGGAGTGGCAACCACGACTGAAACAGATCGCTGATCAGTTAGGTTTGCATCTTTTTTCGACCCCTTTTGATGCAACCGCTGTGGATTTTTTGGAAGAGATGGCCGTTCCAGCCTATAAAGTGGCCTCTTTTGAAATCGTAGATCTTCCGCTCTTAGAGAAGATCAGCCGTACCGGAAAGCCTATAATCCTTTCCACTGGCATGGCCACTCTGCAAGAGATCGATGAGGCCGTCCACACTATCCGAAACGCCGCAGACAACCAGTTCGCCTTATTAAAATGCACCAGCGCATATCCCGCTCCAGCCGAAGCGGTCAATCTCCGCACCATTCCCCATCTCCAACAGGCGTTTGCGGTGCCCGTGGGGTTATCGGATCATACCTTAGGGACTGCGGTGGCGGTGGCCGCAGTTTCGTTAGGGGCTTGTATTATTGAAAAGCATTTGACCCTTTCTCGTGCTCTGCCTGGTCCAGATAGTCCGTTTTCGCTGGAACCTGGAGAGTTTCGATCTCTGGTGGAAGCAGTGCGTACCGTGGAAAAAGCGTTAGGCACAGTGCAATACGGCTGTGGTCCTCACGAGGCAACGAGTCGTCTGTTTCGACGCTCTCTTTTCGTGGTGCAGGATATGAAAGCTGGAGAGAGGTTTCATGAAGAGAATATCCGTTCTATTCGTCCTAGCTATGGACTGCACACCCGTTATCTTTCGGTGGTGTTAGGACGGCATGCCACACAGGATATCCAGGCCGGAACACCCTTACGATGGGATCTGGTTTCTGGCTAGGAGGCGAGTGAACAGATACCAATGAAACGTGTCCTCATTGTGCAAGCCCGAATGACCTCTACTCGGTTACCGGGTAAGGTACTGATGCCGGTGGCTGGACGGCCCATGCTCGTTCAACAACTTCAGCGATTGAAGCGTTGCCGATTCGTAGATGAAATGGTGGTGGCGACGACAAGGAATTCTGCTGATGATCCTGTAGTAACGGTAGCCGATCAAGAAGAGGTACGTTGGTTTCGGGGACACGAATATGATGTGCTCGAACGGTATGTAGAGGCAGCTCGGGAAGCCAGGGCCGATCTCATTGTACGGATCACTGCCGACTGCCCCTTGATTGATCCGGAAATCGTTGATCGGGTGATTCAGGAACTGGAACAGCATGGGAAGAGTTGTGATTATGCGACCAATGTTCTCCCACGAACTTTTCCGCGTGGCCTGGATACGGAAGCCTTCTTCCGCGATGTCTTAGAACGGGTCCATAGATTAGCTCAATCACCGGAAGCCCGAGAACATGTCACCACCTTTATTCGATGGGAACACCCAGAATTATTCTGGATTCGTTCCGTCACCGATACAGAAGATAATTCTGATGTAAGCTGGACTGTGGATACGGCAAACGATCTCCTCCTGGTCCGTACGCTGTATGAAACGTTGCACCTCGATCAGTGTGTCCGCTCTTACCGCGAGGTGCTTCAATACATGCGAAAGCATCCGAAGTTGGGTACGAACTCATAGCGAGGAGATTCCTGCATGTCATCCTGAACCCTTCGCTCTGCTCAGAGTAAACTCCCGCAGCGCAGGGTAGTCCGATCGTCACCTGTGAAGGATCTCTCATGAGTCGCTGCAGAACTACGAGATTCTTCGCTCTACCCAGATTGACATTGACAGACTTGCTCGCTATGAGTTCTCCTTTAAATAGGGTATAACCATGAAAAGGGATTCGAAAAAAAGATCTTGTGTGGTCTTTCTTCAGAAAAAAGCTCATAAGGCTGGTGCACAGACCTGTCTGGCTCGATTATTGCGACACGAGAGGATTCAGTCCCTGAATCCTCTCCTGATCACCTCCCAGTCCGGATGGCTGACTCGGGAATGTGATCATATCGGTATCCCGTATATCATTCATCCTTTTCCGAGTTCTCGTTCCCTGACTGGTCGCCTGGTTACCAACAGGTTATTTGTGATCAAGCTCAAAAAACGTTTGGAGACTCTGGGCCTTTCTCCCTCTATTGTCCATGGAAATGACCATTCTGAGGGGTTGCTCACCTATCGACTGGCGAAGGCTCTTCAGGCCAAAAGCGCTCTATTCCTCCGCTCATCTGGTATGAGCCGACGGGATTATGTCAAATATCACTGCCCGGAATGTGATCTCCTTGTGGCGGTCGGAGATGAAATGTATCATCGGCTTCGAGAGTGGGAACCGGAGAACGATAACCCGAACCATGTCCTTATTTATGATGCCCTCTATCCTGGAGAGTTCCTTCCTCCGAAACCCAAACCCCCTTCCTTTCCTCAACGCTGGCTGGTTATTGGAGCACCCCAGGAAGAGAAAGGATGGACAGATCTGCTTGAAGCGCTCTCTTTGCTCCAACAGGAAGGAATATTACCCGGCCTGAAGCTTGATTTTACAGGGGAGAAATCGGATTCGGCTCGTTTTGATCTTCAGCGAGAGAAATTACCAGAGATCCAAATGCATTTTTTGGGAAGGGTGGAAGAATTCCAGAGTCTGGTAAGACGGTATGATCTTGTGATCAATCCTTCCCGACAGGAGAGCTTTGGGATGGCTGCTCTCGAGGTCTTAGCTTCCGGAGTACCTCTCCTCTCCAGCAGAACCGGTGTCATCGAACAGGTTCAGGATCGAGATTACTGGCTATTTACCCCGCATGATCCGGTGGATTTAGCCCGTACCCTGAGCTATGTAATGGAGCAATGGCACAGGTTGGATATGAACCTGGACCATTGTCAGGAAACTATTCAACAAAAGTTTCCTATGGAACAGAGTGTGGAAAAGCTTTTAGCAGCTTATAGAAGGATATGACATGTCCAGAAAGAAGGTTGTTCTGCTGGTCGATAATAAAAAACGTGATCTGATGGTCTCCACCCTGATTGTCCATCACCTGCAGCAAAGAGGGATTCAATGTTACCTGGAGCCTTTGGAGGCTTATCGGGCTGTCCTGGCTGCCTATAAACCAGATATGATTGTCTTTAATCATCTCACCGCCAGTCATCTGGTGTCTTATGCCAACCGATTGGCCAGGTTAGGGGTCTTGACGGCTGTGCTTCCAAATGAAGGGATTCTCTATAACCAGGAGGTGTTGCGCTACAATGCCGGAAGATACCATAGTGGGGCACATATAGACTACTTTTTCTGCTGGAATGAGACGCACAAAAAAGCCCTGATCGCAAGTGGCTTTGAACAAAATACCCACATCGAGGTGGTTGGGGTGCCTCGATTTGATTTCTATTTTCAGCCGTGGTCGGCTATTTTCACCCGACCCAGGACTCTTCCATTGGAAAGACCGAAGATTCTCTTCTGCACGAACTTCGTCTTTGCGAAGTTTTATGAACTACCCCGAGAGCGAGCAGATCGCTTTTTTGCTCCCTGGAAAGATCGGATTTCTACGTATAAGAACTATTGGGAGGCCATAGAAATCAGTTATAACGCCAGGAAAAAATTTTTTGCTTTTCTGGAAGCGGTCGTTTACTCTAATCAGTTTGATGTCACGCTGCGACCTCACCCCAGTGAAGATGCGGTTGTATACAACAAGTGGTATGAAAAACTACCTGCCCAGATACAAAAACAGATCGTTATTGATCAGGAAAGTAATATAACCGGTCTTATTTTAGCCTGTGATTTGGAGATATCGTGCGAAACCTGTACCACAGCCTTAGAGAGCTGGATTGCTAAAAAACCAACTATCGAGCTCACATTTTACCGTCACCCCATGTTTTTTCATGCGCATGTTGCTGCCTTGAATGTCTTATGCGATAATCCGGCTGAAATTACTGATCTGATCACGGCCCAACTCGCTTCTCCTGCGCAAAAAGAGTTTGAGGCAGGACGACAGAGACATCTGGCGGAGTGGTGTCATGCTCCCAATGGAGACTCAGCCTATAAGATTGCCCGGGTAATTGCAGAAGCTCTGTGTGATAACAGGAGAAGAGGATGGCAGGAATTACAATGGAGTGATTATCGACGGGGAGTCAAGCTGCAGGCCCTTCAGCGTCTGGGTCTTCCCTATAATTATACCCCATTTCTGAGGCTCCAGAAGTGGTTTGCACCAGCAAAATATCGGACAAAGAGCTTTATCCGGGATAAAACCATTACCCCTCGTGATGTTGCCCACGCCCATGCATTATTACAGCAAAGTTTGAATCAGGGGTAGTGCTCTGTTCATTTATTTTTAATTTGTTATGCTAAATCTTTCGTTTCGCTCAGCGCTTGCTCCTTCGTTTTACTCAGGACAGGCTCTGAGCAGAGCAAAGGAATAAACTCCGCGAAGCATCTCAAACCGAGATGCCTCGCCTTCGGCTCAGAATGACAATGAGCCAGAACTTACTTTCTAGAGCATCAGGTGCGGAATGAGACAAAAAGATTGTCGAGCAAAATTGACAAAAGAAGGAGATTTCTGGAGCCGACGTCCTCTCCTGATCGGCCTCCTGCTGCTGGTCTCATCGGCACTCTTCTTGCCCTATGCGGGAAAGAAAGATATCCACTCCCCTGATGAAGCTCGTTTGGTACTGATCGCGCGTGAGATGTTACGCGAAGGGCACTGGTTTATCCCCCATCTGGAAGGAAGAGCAATGCCCTCTAAACCGCCGGTGCTTGCCTGGATGGTGGCCTTTTTCTCCTGGCTGGGAGGGGGAGAGGTGACCGAGTTTACGGCGATTCTGCCGGTGACGCTGAGTGCCATTGCCGGAGTCATTGCTCTTTTTCTCCTGGGAGAGCAATTGTTTCATCGTCGAATCGCTTTTCTCGCCGCTCTTATCCTGGCCACCACGCTGCAATATTTCTGGACAGGATATTATATCTGGTATGATATGCCCTTAACCCTCTGGGTCACTTTCTCCTTTTGGGCTTTTTATCGAGGCTACCGCTTTCCAGAGACTCGTTCTGGCTCCTTCCTCCTCTTCTTTCTCTTTTTAGCCTTAGGGACCTCGACCAAAGGGCCGCTTGGAGTAATCATTCCTCTTCTTCCAATTGCCTGCTATCTCCTCTGGACCAGAGAGTACCATATCTTTCCAGCCATGCGGCCATGGCGAGGGCTCCTCATTTACTGTCTGGTGATTTTACCCTGGCTTCTCCCCGCTCTCCTGCAGCCTAAGATCAACTATGGGGAGTTTATTTTTCACCAAACGGTGGTACGGTACGTTATCGGATACCCCTGGGAACGTAATCCGCCCTTTTATTTTTATCTTCCCTCGCTTCTCCTCCATCTCCTTCCATGGACTGTTTTTCTGCCTGGAGGCATCCTGTATGGCTTTCAGGAGTCAATTGGACAACCCTGCGCTCCGCTCCGGGAGTCAATTGGACAACCCTCTGCTGCGCTTCGGGAGGCAAACGGACACCCCTGCGCTGCGTTCTGGGAACGGTCTGAGCAGAAAAAACCCTTTCTGCTGGTTCTGCTCTGGTTTGTAAGCACTTTTCTCTTTTTCTCCCTTTCTGCCGGGAAGCGGGATCGCTATATTCTCCCCCTCTATCCTGCCACAGCACTTCTGGTAGCTCTCTTCTGGGAACAAGCCTTTCGAGCAGGGAAGAACTTTCTAGAAAAGTGGAGCTGGCGGATTCCGGTGTTCTCGTTTGTTGGTCTGGCTGCTCTGGGAGGAATACTGTTGCTGGTAGGAGAGATGATCTTGCAATGGAACCTCGTCCCGAAAATAGCCTTTTTTCTACCGCAAACTCCCCTCTTCATCCTGCTCTTGACCATCGTGTTGTGGGGAGGAGGAGTGCTGGCTTTTTTCGGGTATCGACAACAAAAACCGGGCTGGGTATTTGGCGCAATTTGGGGAACCATGTTTCTTGTACTCACCTTAGGGCCGGCAGTGTTTTTTCCCCAATACAATCGGTCAAAGGATGTGAAAGCTTTTGCCCAGGAGATAATTCCACTCTTGCCTGCTGAAAGTCACGTGTGTGGCTATCACTTTGAGGAATTACCCCTGAGTTTTTATCTCGATCGTCGGATCAAATTGATCAAAGAGGACAAACAACTTCGAGAATTTTTGTTGACTCAAAACCCTGCTTATTGTTTTATGAAAAGAAAACAATACGAAGCGATAAAAGAAGAACTGCCTTTAAATTTCCAGATTATCCGGGCTGGAGAAATAGGAGAGGAATCGATTGTCCTTATTGGGAAGGGATAAGATCCCTGCTTGGTTCTCTTGGTATGAAGATCGCACTCATTCGTAAAGCCTTTCGTTTCCATGGAGGAGCCGAACGTTTTGCCCAGCGGTTTCTTCAGGAATTACAAAACCAGGGGCATGAGCTGCACCTCTTTGCCCACCGCTGGTCTCTTCCCGGAGCGGAGCGGAGGGGCGTCCGTTCGACTCTTCCTAAGGGGGCTTTTACGTTCCACCCGGTGCCTGTGCTCAAGGGACTCTCTGTCTTGCAGGTCCTCTCTTTTGCACTGACCAGTGCCTGGATGATCCGTCGTCAGTCGTTTGATTTAGTCTTCAGCTTTGAAAGAACCCTTATACAGGACATCTATCGAGCAGGTGATGGATGTCATCGGCAATGGCTCTTGCAGCGTCAACGCTATTTTCCCTCTAGTCAAACCTGGGGAGATCGGTGGAATCCATTGCACCGGACTATTTTGAGTCTGGAACGGCACATCTATCGACCCAGCGGTAACTGTCTCATTATCACTAATTCCCAGCGAGGAAAACAGGAAATTATCCACCATTACGCTACCCCTGCTGAACGAATTGTGGTAATTTATAATGGTGTTGATCTGGAAGAGTTTCATCCACGTCATCGAATACGCTGGCGAAGGTTGTCCCGCCAGAAACGTGGTATTCCAGAAGAGGTGGGAGTGTTGCTCTTCGTGGGATCAGGATTTCAACGGAAAGGCCTTAGGTATCTGCTTTCCGCTTTAAAATATGTAGAACAGGAGCTATCCAGACCGTTGATCCTGTTTGTGGTCGGTAAAGGAGAAAGCAGAGCGTATCAAAGACAGATTGAGCAAGAGCAGCTACGCAGCCAGGTGGTTTTTCTCGGTGTCCAGTCCGAGATGCAAGAACTGTATGCGGTGGCGGATCTTTTTGTCCTTCCGACGCTGTATGATCCTTTTTCCAATGCCACCCTTGAAGCAATGGCCAGTGGTCTCCCCATAATAACCAGCGCCATGAACGGCGTTTCCGAAATCCTTGAGGAATGGCAGGCACGGTTAGTACTCAAAAACCCGAGTGCAGTAGAAGATCTGGCTGCCAGAATCGTCAGTGTATTTCCTGAGCGACAAATGGTAGGGGAAGCCTTACGTACGTTTGCGGAGCGATACCCATTACAGGCATGTGTCGAAAAGACTCTCCAGGTTTGGGAGGGATGGAAGTAAACAGTATGCAACAGCGAATACCGAGATTGACGATCCTACAGCTCAACGGACGGCCTCCTTCCAGTGGGGGATCTCGCCAGGCCTTTCTCCTGGCTGCTGCTTTACGACAGCGGGGACACCGGGTCCTCTTCGCTACCCGTTTTCATCCCGATTGGGAAACCTGGTGCCGGCAAGCGGACCTCGAGCTCTATTTTCTTCCTCTCAAACATCGCCTGGATTTTCGGTCTGTGACTTTGCTTGCTCAACTCATCCAGCGAGAGAAAATTGATGTGGTTCATGTCCATAAAGGGAAGGAGCATACCATTGCCTTCTGGGCTTCTTTTTTGGCTACGATTCCGGTGTTTGTGGCTAATCGAGGAGTAAGTTTTCCGCTCAGTGTCTGGAACCGCTGGAAGTATCGATATCGGGTTGATGTTACCGTAGCCGTATCCGAAGCGGTGCGTCAACAGCTTATTGCCGAGGGAGTATCTGCAAACAAGGCGGTTACGGTCTATGGAGGAGTTGATCTTTCCCGTTTTCATCCTGGGATATCTGGCCGAAAGATCCTGGAGGAATTTGGGATTCCTGCAGGAGCACGGGTGGTAACGAAGGTGGCTCATATTCTCCCCTGGAAAGGGTATCAGACTTTTTTACAAGCTGCGGCTTTGGTACGCAGAGAGATACCAGAAGTCTACTTCTTCTGTGTGGGAAAAGAGCACAGGGTGTTAAAGCCAGAATTATGCACTCTGGCCAGAGCGTTACATCTTGATAATCACCTGATCTGGACCGGTTTTCGTACCGATATTCCGCAGATCCTGGCCGCAAGTGATGTTTCAGTTAGTGCTTCATGGTCTGGAGAAGGTTTAAACGGTGCACTCCGGGAATCGCTGGCCATGGCTCGACCGGTGGTAGCCACCGATATCGCCGGTAATCGCGAGCTGGTCCTTCCGGAGGAGACGGGTATCCTGGTGTCGCCGAAAGATCCGGTAGCACTGGCGAGGGGCATTCTGCGCTTCTTGCAAAATCCGGTATGGGCTGGTCAGGTAGGGAAACAGGGAAGAAAACTGGTCGAAGAGCGATTTTCAACCCAGAGAAAAGCGGAACAAATGGAGGAACTCTATTGGCAGATCTGGCAAAACAAAAGCTAAATATTTACCTCCGACTCTTAAATTATGTGAAACCCTATTGGGGACGCTTTGTAATCGGCCTCGTGCTCGCCATGCTGGTTTCCAGTCTGGAGGGCCTTACCGCCTGGCTGGTCAAACCGGTTTTAGACGAAGTATTTGTCAAACAAAATCTCTTTATGCTTAAGATCCTCCCCTTTTTGCTGGTTGGAGTCTATCTGCTCAAGGGATTGAGTCGTTACGGCCAATCGTATCTCATGGCCTATATTGGACAACGGGTGGTCATGAGGGTCCGTAGTGAGTTATATAATCATATCCAGGGGATGTCCCTACGGTTTTTCCAGCAGAGGCCTTCTGCAGAACTGATGTCACGCGTGATCAATGATGTGGATCAACTGGCGCGTCTCTCTTCCCAAACTTTAGTATTCTCTGTACGGCAAATCTGTACGCTCCTGGCGCTCCTTTTTGTGGTTTTTTATCAGGACTGGCGTCTGGCCACGATCTCCCTCCTGGTGCTTCCTTTGATCGGTTTGCTGTTAGTACGGATTGGGCAAAAACTGAGACAGGTAAATCGACGGAAACAGGAGCGAGTGGCTGAAATGAACACCGTGCTTCAGGAGGCTTTTACCGGTACGAAAATCGTGAAGGCATTCGGTCGGGAAGCGTACGAGAGCCAGCGATTCAACCGGGTGAATCGACGGATATACGATTTTTTGATGAAAGATGTCCGGCTCAATGAGATGACTTCGCCACTCATGGAATTTATTGGCGCAGTGGGCATGGCTGGAGCGCTCTGGTATGGGGGATCGCAGGTGATTGCTGGGAGAACGACTCCAGGAACTTTTTTCTCTTTTTTAGCTGCTCTGATGATGCTTTATGGCCCAATCCGAAAATTGAGTCAGATCAGTAATGGAATCCAGCAAGCCATGGCTTCGGTTGATCGAGTCTTTGAAATCCTGGATTTATCCCCTGAAGTGACCGATAAACCAGGAGCAGTTGTGCTGCAAACTTTTCGTGATACGCTTCGTTTTGACGATGTCTCTTTTTGCTATTTTCCTGACCCCAAGCTTGTGCTCAAACATATCAATCTTACTATACATAAAGGAGAAATGATCGCACTGGTGGGGATGAGTGGCGCTGGAAAATCGACTTTTGTCGATCTTATCCCGCGTTTTCATGATGTGACTGAGGGACGAATCCTGATTGATGGCCTGGACATCCGAGAGATTACCCTGCAGTCCCTTCGAGCACAGATCGGTATGGTGACACAGGGTACAATCCTCTTTAATGACACGATAGAGCATAATATTGCCTATGGACGAGCAGAGGTGACAAAGGAAGAGATCAGGAGAGCAGCCCAGCTCGCTTTTGCCCATGATTTTATTCAGGAGATGCCTGAAGGATATGAGACGATGATCGGGGAGCGAGGGGTGCGGCTCTCTGGTGGACAACGCCAGCGCATTGCGATTGCCAGGGCATTTTTGAAGGATGCGCCGATCCTTATTTTGGATGAAGCTACTTCGGAGTTAGACTCTGAATCAGAGTTTATGTTGCAAAAAGCCCTTGCTAATCTCCTGAAAGGTCGTACTGCCATTGTGATTGCCCACCGACTCTCGACGGTTATCAATGCCGATCGAATTGTGATATTTCATCAGGGAGAGATTGTAGAGATAGGGCGTCATGAAGAGTTGCTCTCACGGGGAGGGCTGTATGCTCGTCTCTATGAGATTCAATTTCATGAGAATACAAGGAGATAGGTGTGGTGCGGAAAAAAACTCCGGAACAAACTTCTCAGCAGAAAAAGCTAACGGAGGGATTAACGTTCTTAGGTCGAGAGGTCCGCCAGCCGGTGCGAAAACTGGAGACCTTTCCCAACCAGCATCCAGGGCGGCGTTATATGGTGACTCTTGTCTGTCCAGAGTTTACCTGTGTTTGTCCCCTAACTGGCCAACCCGATTTTGCTACGATTACCATCCGCTATATCCCGGATCAGCGTATTGTCGAGTCGAAATCCCTCAAACTCTATTTCTGGTCCTACCGCAACGAAGGAACCTTTCATGAGCACGTAACCAACCAGATCCTGGATGACCTGGTTCAGGCTCTTGATCCACTCTACTGTCAGGTAATCGGAGCTTTTAATGTCCGGGGGGGAATCTCGATCACTGTAGAAGCGGAGTATGAGAAAAAATAGGAGCAGCACATCTACCACAGAAGCACGGAGAGCACGGAGCAAAAAAGGCGAAAGAACAAAGGCGAAAGCAAGGAATCCTTGCCCCTTTCGACTTATCCCTTTCCCCTACATTCCCCCGTGCTCTCCGTGCCTCCCAAAACGAAGTGTAGGGAAGTCCACTCGTCATCCATAGTGAACACTCTGGAGCAGATTGCTGCCGGTCCGGGTTACCACCTCGCTTTGTCAAACCGTTGCAGCATTTGCAGCACTGCATAGCGGGTGGCTTTCAGGGTAGCTTTCCCAACCGCACTCTGATCAAAGGCCATAGTAGTAGTGGCAAAGAGGGGCAAATTGACGGTGTGGACATATTTACCCTGGGGAGATAAAGGATCCGTAGACCCCGGGATATACTCGCTGGTTGCCGTGCTCACAATCCGTACCTGCACCCCTACACTGGTAATACAGGTGAGGTTTTTATTGAGCAGACCAATTTGTTCTACAGGTGAGCAGGCAACGAAATCGAATACCTCAGCGTAGGCCAAAAACTCTGGGGCTTGCAAGGCCACCTCGCCTGCGACCGGGTCTCGGACTAAAATGCCATCTTCGGTTAATTCCCATTGTTCTACGAGTCGTTTCAAAATCTGTTCTTTCTCTTCCAGAAACAGGAACCGGCCAGTATCAAATAGCGTCTCTACTAAAATATTACAGAGACCAAATCCCACCCGTTTCTCTGCTAACTCTGGATAGCGTTTAATGTCCTCAGCAGGAATCCGGATCTCCACCACCTGAATTTTGCGTTTTGGACCCTGATAGGCTGGAAAACGAACCTCTTCTTCCGGTGCAGTCATGGAGGCAGGGGAACCGTGCGGACCCACGGTGGTTGCACAACTTCCAAAGAAAAATGTTAGTAGTATTATGACAAAAATGGTCATACTCTGGTGCATCATCGGACTCCTTAAGCCTTTTTGTTTCCCTTTAAGCAGAAGCTGTTGCAGCTCAGATGAGTAAATCACCTCATGTCCTGCGGAGTCTTCTTTTATGCTTCAGGATGGCGAATGGACCTTCCTCTCCTGGACTCCGAGATAACCTCCGTGCCTAGAGGTCCTTTTGGGTGTCAAGCGCCCTTTTTTACTTCTCAGCCCAAAAAAGAAGACATTTGCCATCATAGTTCGCGTCTATCCCTAAATCAGGGCTGGGTTACTGATGCGCTGGATGGTAAAAATTGGATATTGGTCATAAGATGCTGAACCGCCAGGGTAATAGCTTGCTTGATCGCTCTTCCCGCCCCACTCTTTTCAAAATCCAGCCGATTATCTGTTAAGTCTACAAGGTTGTCAAATCGAAACTCATAGCCCACACCTTTTCCCTCTTGTTCCGCTTCTCCCTGTCCTTCGTGACAGAGGATTACACGACTGGAGGCTTCATATAAACAGACATTCGTTCTAATCACTAATTTCTGGGTATTCACACTGAAGGGACCAAGAGCTACCCGTTGTCCTACTGTCTGAGTATGGGAGATACGACCATAAGCCAGAATTTCCGCACCAATTTTCGTGGCAGCACGGCGGAGTTCCTCCTCCGTATATTGTGGTCCAGGCATAAGCCAGTATGTACGAATCAGATCCTCCAAAAACTCACGTTTTTGTAAATCTTTCTCTTCGATAAGCCGGAATTTTCCTGTGTCGAACAGTGCTTCTGCAAGAAGATTGTTGAGGCCAAAACCCACCTGTGGACTGCGAGAAATCTGATAGGGAGCAGCATTGTTTCTTTCCTCTGGTTTTATCCCAACTATGGCGAGGAGACTACCGGCGTGGAGAGAGAGGGGGGGTTGGGAAGAATAATTAGCCGGAGGTGGTGGCTGGGTAGCACAAGCTGTTAGCAGCATCCCGAGTATTATAGAGATCAACCACTTCCTGGCCAGAGGTCGAATCTGTTCCATAGTAGACTTTTCTCTCTCAGCTATATCAGCCTGTCGGTTGTATATTCACATTGAACTCATAGCGAGTATTTCTCTCTTGTCATCCCGAAGCGAAGCGTAGGGAAGTCTATTTGTCATCCCGAAGCAAGGTGCAGGGAAGTCCTTTTGTCATCCCGAAGCAAAAGGATCTCTCATGAATTGTCCCACAACTACGAGATTCTTCGCGGAGTTTACCCTTGAGCCCTTCACTTCGTGCAAGGATAAACTCCGCGAAGGGCCCAGCATGACATTCTGAGTTTTACTCGCTATGAGTTCGTTATCAAATAAATTATACAATACTCCAGAATCCTACTCAACATCGTACCTAAAATAATATTTTTTGGTAGTATGATATAATACCTATTTTATACTCTTAAAGATAATCATTATGTTTAATAACATATTAGTCAAAATAAAAATGGTTAAGATCAATAACCTTAGGAAAAGGTTACTTTTTTTGTTGTCGGGCAACAGTCCACATTCCTGAAAAAGCTTACCAGGTTTCAACCACACGCTGAAGCATCACATCCTCTCGATGTTATAGTCTATCGAAAAAGGGAGTTATACGCAAAAAATAATCCTTGACTTTTATATCATATTTATGGGAGGTTGGTATCTGAAATTGAACTTATCTTTTTCTCCGCCGGTCGCAAGCGGTTGAGGGCTCGTCTATGTGGGATAACTCATCACACCCGAAGAGTCGTTTGGTCTTCTTAGCCCCTATGCTAGTCATCTTACTAACTTCCTGCAGTATGTCCACTCTCTCTGGTCCTCCTTTTCTGCCCTCCACTCAGCCCCCTTCACCCCCTGTTAAGACAGCCGTTGACCAGACAACCCAGCAGACAGTGGTGGATGGAGCACCCGAGCTTCCAGAAGAACAAGAACGATCTTCACTCATCGAGCGGCAGTTACAGATCGATATGATAACAGAGGGAGCACTGTTCAGGATGAAGGGGAGACTCAAGCCATGATCATGAAAAAACAAAGTGTGAGGTTGAGCACTATTCTTTCACTAGTAGCAGGGATGCTGGTATGGAGTACAGTCAGTTTCAGCGCAGAGGTAACGCTCGATTTTAATTTTCCCGGGGTCGAAGAAGTGGAACAAGTCACCGAAACCTCTACGGGAACGACACAGATACGCTTACAGGAGACGACCTTTGAATCACTGGTCATACCAACGATAAAACCCAAGATTGCCCAAGAGCCTGAAGTGCGAGTCGAAGAGGCTGAGGTGGAGGGACGGAAGGAACAACGAGAGGTGGTGGTGCAGCGACCATTGGAAGTTAGCTCTGCGGTCGAAGCAGGGCGACTCTCACTCTTTAATGAAGGAGGGACTCAGGTGGCCTTTAGAGCTCTCCTGGAACGCACTTGGGACTCCGGGTTTAGTCTGGACTTCAACGCGAGTTTTGAACATTTTAGCCTAGATGATGTCGAGGTGGATGGAAATGGGTACCTCGTGAATATAGGAGCCCGTCAACAATTCTTCGAGGGAGTAATGAGAGTCGGAGGATTTTTCACCTGGCTTCGATCGGATGTCGATGTGCAGACAGATGTCCTCGATCTGGACCAGCAGGTCAATAGTTTTGGCTTCGGCATTGTAACGTCCTTTCAAAAAGATTTTGGCCCTCTCGCCCTGTCGGGAGGGGTGATTTACCAGTTTCTGAGAGATACAGGGGACCTCGAACGCTCCAATAATATCTTCTCCTATGGCCTCGCGCTTGGTATCCCTATGGGGAGGCGGCTGGTAGGGAACCTGGAGGTTTTTCAGATTAACAATATCGACCGCGAAGACGATCCGATCATCATCGGTGCCGGATTCACCTTCTTTCCTTCCCCGCGATGGGGGCTGACGTTGGGGTGGAAGACGATTCAAAATGTGGATAACTTTACTTCGCACGAAGGCACTATCGGCGCAAGTGTCCGATTTTAGACGACCTGATCCCGCCCGCTCTCCTTTAAGAGAGTTATAAATAAGATAAAAACGGGATTCCAGCGAACCAAGACCTCGCAACAGGAGGATACATCAATGATTCGGCAACGTTCCTCTGTTTTGTATATTGTGTGTATGCTCACTCTTTTTCTTGGAGCTTGTGGAGGGGGAGGTGGGGAGGATTCTCCTCCTGGTGGTGACACTTCTACAGAAGGAAATGTGCGCTTTGTTATTACCTTTCCGGAACCGGTACAGTTCCTTGCTAAATCTTCCGATATTCTGCAGCGCCCGGTGCCAAAGACCATTGACCGTCTTCATTTACAAATCACAGAAGGTACCCCGCCCGATCCACCAAGGATCATCGATGTAAACGTATTCTGTCCACCACAACTCATTACGGAGGCGGGCGTGTGTAATATCCTCCCTGGTCTTCAGAATGGAGCGTTTACCTTTATCCTTCCGGATGCTGAGGTAGAACGGCAATTCCGCATCACCGCTTTTGAACCGGAGGAAGCATTTCCAACCTTTGTGGGCTTGGCGGCGGAAGTCATTCTCGGGAACATTACCATTCCCATTACGATGCAACAGAATATTCCGGTTTTCCAGGATCCAGCCGCCCCGACCTTTAATGAAGGTGAGCCGGTGTCGTTTCCCATCGAGGTGAATAATCCGACAGACGCGGCTATAAGTTGCACTGCCATTGGCTTACCCCCGGGACTTATTATCGATCAAGAAACCTGTGTGATCTCGGGAGAAATCGACTTTACCGCAGCAATTGATAGTCCCTATGAAGTCACCGTCTTTGTGTTGTCTGACGGAGAGGAAAGGGACAGAGTGACCTTCCTCATAGCTGTCTTGAATATCAATCAGGCACCGGTCTTGGATCCGATTGGTCCCCAGGTGGTGAATGAGGAGGAAACTCTTACAATTCCGGTGACTGCTACTGACCCCGATGGAGACGCACTCACCCTGACTGCCACCGGGTTACCTGGCTTTGCCAGTTTCACCGACAATGGGGA
>FWPU01002371.1_pt1 | contig 52547 bp, 52 predicted proteins | sample 2228361 | NCBI WGS metagenome assembly FWPU01 (sample SAMEA103939777, study PRJEB20133) | metagenome | reverse complement strand
TGTATCCTTCGTGTCCTTCGTGGTTTTTGGTTCCGGCTTGTCCGGGTTAGGGGCATACCCTAAGAACTTTTGGAAACGTGCTCTAGAGCGGAAGGTGGATCTGGCCACTTTTGATACCTTGCGCAGAAGCATGAACAGCCCCAGGTATAAGCATATTGCTTCGGATATCCAGAGGACTCTCTCCTATGTCTAGGCACAGAGACCCGGACTATCTCCGGGACATCCAGGAGGCGATCCAGAGGATCGCTGCTTACACAGAGGGTATGACCTGCGAGCAGTTTCTGGGGGATAGCAAGACGCAGGTACGAGATTGTGTGGAAGATAGCCAAAGAGGAACTCTCACCTTCTTCCTCAAATTGAAGACATCCTTGCAAAAGAAACCGAGTAACAACTATGCCCTTCACCATCCGCATCCAAGACATCGCCGCGCACGTCGGCGAAGAGGTTATCATCCAAGGCTGGCTCCATAACCGCACCGACAAGGGGAAACTGCAATTCCTCCAAGTGCGCGATGGCTCCGGCTTCGTCCAGTGCGTCGTCTTCCAGAAAGAGGTCAGCCCGGAGGTGTTCGCTGCAGCCGCAAGCCTGACCCAGGAATCGTCCCTCATCGTCACCGGCACCGTGCGTCAGGACGCCCGTGCCCCTGGCATCCCCGGCGGCTATGAACTCGGCGTCAAAGAGTTGCGCGTGCTCCAGGTCGCGCAGGATTACCCCATCCAGCCCAAGGAGCACGGGGTGGATTTCCTGATGGACAACCGTCACCTGTGGCTGCGCGCGCAGAGCCAGTGGGCGGTGTTGCGCGTGCGTGCCACCGTCATCCGCACCATCCGCGAGTGGCTCGATGGCCACGGCTTTGTCAATATGGACACCCCCATCCTCACCCCCGCCGCCTGCGAGGGCACCACGACGTTGTTCGAGACCGACTATTTTGGCGAGCCGGCGTATCTGGCGCAATCGGGCCAACTGTACAACGAGGCCAACATCTATGCCTTCGGGCGCGTCTACTGCTTCGGCCCCACCTTCCGCGCCGAGAAATCCAAGACCCGCCGCCACCTGACCGAGTTCTGGATGGTGGAGCCAGAGATCGCCTTTTGTGACCTCGACGGACTGATGGAGATCGAGGAGCAGTTCGTGTCACACATCGTCCAGACCTGCCTGCGCGAGCGAGCACAGGAGTTGGCACTCTTGGGCCGCGACACAAGCCGTCTGCAGCAGGTCACCCCGCCCTTTCCGCGCATCTCTTACGACGAGGCACTCCAGATGTTGGCCGAGATCCGCGCCCAGACAGAGGATGCCGAAATGAAAGAAGCGCTCGCCATCGAATGGGGTGACGATTTCGGCTCGCCGCACGAGACCGAGTTGACCAAGCGCTTCGAGAAGCCGGTCTTTGTCTACGGCTATCCCACGCGGGCCAAGGCGTTCTATATGGAGCCGTGGCCGGGTCGCCCGGAGGTCTCCAAGAGCGTGGACCTGCTCGCGCCAGAGGGCTATGGCGAGATCACCGGCGGCTCCGAGCGCATCTCCGATCCCGACCTCTTGCTGCAACGGCTCGATGAGTGGGGCTTGCCGCATGAGGCATTTGGCTGGTACATTGACCTGCGCAAGTACGGCTCCGTGCCGCACGCCGGCTTCGGGTTGGGCGTCGAGCGCACGGTGACGTGGATCTGCGGCATCGAGCACCTGCGCGAGACGATCCCCTTCCCGCGCACACTTAAGCGGGTGTATCCGTAGGAGGTGAGGCGATGGACAAGAAAGCTGCTGAACCCGCTGCTTCCTATGCGGCGACCACCTATTATGAGGCGCTAACCCGGGTGCAACATCTCACTCCTGCTGACCAACTCCGGTTGCTAGAGGAACTGGCCTCGCTCGTCCGCCGCCAGATCGCACAGCCTCGCCGGAGTATCCTCGAATTGCGGGGGCTGGGCAAGGAGATCTGGCAGAGCGTCGACGCTCAACAATATGTCGAACAGGAGCGCGCGTCGTGGACTGGATAACCGCGCTGCGAGGAAGCAAGGTGGGGCTGGATACTACTCCACTGATCTACTTCATCGAGGAGAACCCAGTCTATCTGGGAACGATTGAACCTTTCTTTGAGGCCGTGGATCGTGGGGAGTTCAGCGTTGTCACGTCCGTCGTAACTTTGCTAGAAGTGCTCGTTCATCCCTTCCGGCGCGGAGACATACAACTGGCCCACCAGTACCGGGACATCCTATTGAACACGGACGGACTGACAACCGTCTCAGTCTCCCACGCCATTGCCGAAGAGGCAGCCCGTTTGCGAGCCGCTCACAACATCCGTACTCCAGATGCTATTCAAATGGCTACAGCGCTTTGTGAAGGGGCGTTGTTCTTCCTGACGAACGATGCACGTTTGCCCTCTTTGCCGAGACTGGTGGATGAAATAAAAGCCGGCCAACAAGTAACCAGTGGACAAGCAACGAGCAACCAGCAACCAGACAAGGAGATGCAACGATGAGCAACAAGATTCGCGTCGGCGTCATCGGCGTTGGGCAGATCGGCAAACGCCATCTGGACATCTACAAGAGCAAGATCCCCGATGCCGAGGTCGTCGCCATCGCCGACATCAACGAGGCAGAAGCACGGCGCGTTTCCGAGGTGTACGGCATCCCCAACGTCTACACCGACTTTCGCCAACTCCTCCGACGTGACGACATCGAGGCCGTAGATGTCTGCCTGCACAACAACCTGCACATGCCGGTGACGGTGGCCGCGCTGGCGGCAGGCAAACACGTCTACTGCGAAAAGCCGATGGCCGGCGCCTACTGCGATGCGGAGGCGATGATTCGCGCTGCGCAGGAGACGGGCCGCAAACTGTGCATCCAGATCAACACCTTGTTCGAAAGCGAGACCAAGGCGGCCAAAGCGATCGTAGACGCGGGCTTGCTGGGGCGCATCTACCACGCTCGCTCGACCGGCTTCCGCCGCCGTAACCGGCCCTACGTGGACGGCTATGGCACGGCGACCTTTGTGCAGAAAGAGCACGCCAGCGGTGGCGCAATGTACGATATGGGCGTCTATCACATCGCCAACATGCTCTACTTGATGGGCAATCCCCAAGTATTGCGCGTCACCGGCAAGACCTATCAGGAGACCGATATGGACCCGGCCCGTCGTGCGACGAGCGGCTACAACGTCGAGGAACTCGGCCTCGGCTTCGTACGCTTCGCAGATAACATCACGATGGACATTATCGAGGCATGGGCCATTCACCTGGATGGCTTTGAAGGATGCTACGTCGTCGGCTCGCAAGGCGGTGTGCGTCTGCAGCCGTTCGGGTACTTTTACAACATCGGCGACCTGGAGATGAACTGCACCGCCGATATGGAGGCATTCGAGTGGCGGCTGCACAGTGTGCGCGAGAACGGTGACGCCTACGATAGCACCCAGCAGCACTGGATCGCCGCGCTGCAGGGGCGCGTCCCACTGCTGCCAATTGCCGAACTGGCGCTGAATACCATGCTGATCTCGGAGGGCATCTACCTGTCTGACCAATTGGGCCGCGAGGTCACCGCTGACGAAATCAAGGCACATAGCAAGTCTACAGCGATCAGATTGTGACGAGACCATCGGCAGGCCGGAAAGCCTGCTCCACATTCGTCCCGATCGAACTTTTGGCAGGAGGTGAAGGGCATGCATCGAGCAAAGGACAAGGCACGTATTCGCAGACAGACCCGCAAGCGCAAACTGCGCTACCTGCGGGAGCGGCTGGCGCAGGCGAGCAGTGCCGCCGAGCGCCAGAAATTGATCGCCAAGATCCGCCGGGTCAGCCCGACCGCGCCCGTACCGGAAAAGTGATCGTTTTCTGGAGGACATCATGAGAACCTACTGTAACCCAATCATCCCCGGCTTCTATCCCGACCCATCCATCTGCCGGGTGGGCGAGGACTATTATCTGGTGAACTCGACCTTCGAGTATTTTCCGGGCTTGCCGATCTTTCACAGCCGCGACCTCGTCCACTGGCGGCAGATCGGCCACGTGCTCGACCGCCCATCGCAACTGAACCTGGATGGCATCCGCCCCTCCGGCGGGCTGTACGCGCCGACCATCCGCTACCACGATGGCACGTTCTACGTCATCAACACGCTCGTTGACGGCAAACCGCCCGAGAGTGGCAACTTTATCGTCACCGCTCGCGATCCGGCGGGACCGTGGTCGGAGCCCTATTGGCTGGAGGATGCGCCGGGCATTGACCCCTCGCTCCTGTTCGATGACGATGGGCGCGTCTGGTACGTCGGTAATCGCCGTGTGGAGCGGGGCCGCTATCTGGGCGACTGTGAGATCTGGCTGCAAGAACTTGACCTGGACCGGATGCGACTGAAGGGCGAGAAGCATGTACTGTGGGACGGCGCACTCAAGAACGCGCGCTGGGCCGAGGGGCCGCATCTCTACAAGATCAATGGGACGTACTATCTGCTGATCGCCGAGGGCGGCACCGGGCACGACCATGCCGTGACCATCGCGCGTAGCCAGGCGATCACCGGCCCCTATGAGCCGAACCCGCGCAATCCCGTCCTCACGCACCGTCACCTGGGGCTGGATTATCCCATCGTCGGCACCGGCCACGCCGATCTCGTCGAGACGCAGAACGGCGAGTGGTGGCTGGTCTGCCTGGCGATGCGCCCCTACGGCGGCTACTATTACAACCTGGGCCGCGAGACGTTTCTGGTCCCGCTGCGCTGGGAAGAGGGCTGGCCGGTCGTCAGCCCCGGCGTCGGGCGAATCGAGTTCGAGCATCCCGCGCCGAACCTGCCCGAGTGCCGCTGGCCCAGCCAGCCGGCGTGCGATAACTTTGAATCGCGCACGCTCGATCTGTGTTGGAATTTCTTGCGCACGCCGCGCGAAGCGTTCTACAGCCTGACCGAGCGCCCTGGTTATCTGCGGCTATACCTGCGCCCGCAAATGCTCTCCGAATGGGCCAATCCCTCGTTCGTCGGGCGGCGGCAGCAGCACATGCACTTTGCAGCGCGTACAGCGCTGGAATTCACCCCCGGCAGCCCACACGAGGAAGCGGGCCTCGTTCTCCTGCAGAACAGCGACTTTCACTTCCGCTTCGTCATCACACAAGATGCAGACCATGCCCTTGTCGTCCGTCTGATCAAGCGCGAGAAGGGCACAGAGACCACACTGGCCGAGCAGTCTGCCCCGGCAGGGCGCGTCTATTTTAAGGTCGAGGCGCACGAGCAGGACTATGGCTTCTACATCGCCAGCACAGCCGAGACCTGGCAACCGGTCGCCGAGGGAGTGGATGGACGCATCCTCAGCACACCGGTAGCGGGCGGGTTCGTCGGCGCCTACGTCGGCATGTATGCCAGCAGCAACGGTCAGCCCAGCGCCAACGTCGCGGATTTCGACTGGTTCGAGTACAGGGAGATCGCACCATAGGCCGGTCGCAGGCGTGGTCCGCTTGCGAGTCTGGTGACACTGTAGTATAATCCACCCACGTATCACAAGTGCATACTTTCGGGGAGCCTGGGGAGCCGGGCTGAGAGGGCGTCAGCACGCCGACGCCGACCCGTAGAACCTGATCTGGGTAATGCCAGCGTAGGGAAACGACAAGTGGTTGAATGCTGCAACCGCCCCGCGCTGGCCGGGGCGGTTTCGTTTTGTAACCCCAGGAAGGGCCAGGAAGAAAGGAACACTCATGCGCGCCATCATCTTTGCCAACGGACAACTCGACTCAGACAGCGCACGCGAGCAGCTGCGCCCTGGCGATCTGATCATCGCCGCCGACGGCGGCGCCCGTCACGCGCTGGCGCTGGGGGTAACGCCGGATGTCATCATCGGCGATCTCGACTCGCTCTCGCCGGACGAGCAGGCACGCGCCGAGGCGGCAGGCGCACGGCTGATGCGCTTTTCGCCACGCAAAGACGAGACCGACTTGGAACTGGCGCTGATGCATGCCGCACGCACCGGTGCAGACGAGATCGTCGTGCTAGGAGCCCTGGGCGGGCGGCTCGACCAGACCATCGCCAATGTGCTCCTCCTCGCGCTGCCGGCCCTACGGGGCATAGACGTGCGCGTCGTCGAGGGCACGCAAGAAGCGTTCCTCGTGCGCGACAAAGCGCTCGTCCACGGCCGGCCTGGCGACACGCTCTCGCTCATCCCACTGGGTGGCGACGCGCTGGGAGTGATGATCGAGGGAGTGGCATGGCCGCTGCGCGGCGAGACCCTGCGCTTCGGCCCGGCGCGCGGCGTGAGCAATATCCTGGTGGGAGAACAGGCGCGCGTAGGTGTGCAAAAAGGGATGGTTTTGTGTGTGGTGACGCGAAAGGATGAACAAGGAGAGAGGGGGACATAAAGACACGGAGAAAGGAGGTTGTTGAAATGAGACGGATGATTGTAGCGGTGATAGCGGGGTTGTTGGTGTTGGCAGGCTGTAAGGCGGCGCCGGGTACACCCACCACAGTACCTACGCCGACGGGGCCGCGCACGCTGCGGGTGATGACCCACGACAGTTTCGACATCGGCGAGGAGATCATCGCCGCGTTCGAGGCCCGGTACAATACCACGGTCGAGATCCTGGAATCAGGCGACGCGGGCGTGATGCTCAACCAGGCCATCCTCAGCAAAGATAACCCGCTGGCCGACGCGCTCTACGGCGTGGATAATACGCTCTTGAGCCGGGCGCTGCAAAATGACATCTTTGAGCCTTATGAGTCGCCGCTGTTGGCCGAGATCCCCGATGGCCTGGAACTCGATCCGCAGCACCGTGCACTGCCGGTGGACTATGGCGATGTGTGCCTCAACTATGACAAGGGCTGGTTCGCCGAGCGTGGCCTGACGCCGCCAGCCACACTTGAGGATCTGACCAAGCCTGACTACCGCGGCCTGACGGTAGTAGAGAGCCCCGCCTCATCCTCGACGGGACTGGCCTTTATGCTGGCAACCATCGGCCACTTTGGCGAGGCGGGCGACTATACGTGGCTCGACTACTGGGCCGACCTGCGGGCCAACGACGTGCTGGTCACCGAGGGCTGGGAGGACGCCTACTGGGGGCAGTTCACCTACGGCTCCCAGGGGGAAGGCCAACGCCCCATTGTCGTCAGTTACGCCTCCAGCCCGCCGGTCGAGGTATTCTTTTCCGAGCAGCCGTTCGAGGAGGCGCCCACCGCGGCAGTCGTGAGCGACGGGGCGTGCTTCCGGCAGATCGAGTTTGTCGGTGTGCTCAAGAATGGGCAGAACCGCGACCTGGCCCAGGCGTGGGTGGACTATATGTTGAGCAAGGCTTTCCAGGAGGACATTCCACTCCATATGTTCATGTTCCCCGCCAACCAGAACGCTGCGCTGCCGGATGTCTTTGCCCGCTTTGCCGCAATCCCGGCGCGCCCCGCCGAAGTAGGCTATGCCGACATCGAGGCCAACCGCGAGACGTGGATCGAGGCGTGGACCGAGGTCGTCCTGCGGTGAGGCTCACGACGAGACAAGGAGACACGGAGACACGGAGCCAAGGAGATTATCTCTGTGTCTCCGTGTTTCCGTGTCTCCGTGTCCTCATCCCACTAGCCTTCCTTCTCCTATTCTACTTCTACCCCCTGGCCTCCATCCTGTCGCTCTCGCTCGCGCCGGAAGGGCGGCTCGACCTGGCGGGGCTGGCGCGGCTGTTTCGCACGCCGTATTACCTGCACACACTCTGGTTCACCGCCTGGCAGGCGGCGCTCTCGACGTTGCTGACGGTGGCACTGGCGTTGCCGGGGGCCTATGTTTTCGCCCGCTACGATTTCCCCGGCAAGTCGCTCATCCAGGCACTGACGACCGTTCCCTTCGTTCTGCCGACCATCGTTGTTGCACTGGCGTTCACCGCGCTCGTCGGCCCGCGCGGCATCGTGAACTTGGTACTGATGAATCTGCTGGGGCTGGAACGCCCGCCGCTCGATCTTCAATATACACTGGGCATCATCCTCCTGGCGCACGTCTTTTACAACTACGTGCTGGTACTGCGCATCGTCGGCACCCATTGGTCGAACCTCGACCCACGATTGGAGGAGGCAGCGCGCATGCTGGGCGCGGGCCGCTGGCGTGCCTTCCGCGAGGTGACGCTGCCGCTGTTGGCGCCGGCCATCGGGGCGGCGGCGCTGCTGGTGTTCCTGTTCTGTTTTACTAGTTTCGGCGTCATCCTGGTATTGGGCGGGCCACGCTTTGCCACGTTGGAGGTGGAGATCTATCGCCAGACCGTCCAGTATCTCAACCTACCGCTGGCGGCGGCCCTCGCGCTGGTGCAGATTCTGTTCACCTTTATGCTGATGGCAGTCTACACGCGGTTGCAGGCGCGCGTCGCGCCACGGCCGGACCTGCGTTCACGGCAAGTCACGCAGCGACGTCCACGCCGCCTGCGCGAGTGGATTGTAGTGACGGCCAACATCGGGCTGATGCTGGTACTCTTGGTGACACCGCTCGCCGCGCTCGTCGCACGCTCGTTCACAGCAGGGGACACGCCACTCCAGCTGTACCGCCTGTTGTTCGAGAACCCGCGCGGCTCGGCGTTCTATGTCCCACCGGTTGCCGCCGCGAGTAACTCGTTCCTCTTTGCACTGGCGACGATGGGATTATCGGTCGCGTTGGGGTTGCTGGCGACAGTGGCGCTGGACAGCCGCCGGGAAATCCGATTTTTCGGAAGAATCGGATTTCTCCAACGGCTGCTCGACCCGCTCTTGATGTTGCCGCTGGGCACCTCGGCAGTGACGTTGGGGCTAGGTTACATTGTCGCGCTGGATGAACCGCCTCTCAACCTGCGCACGTCGCCGCTCCTGGTCGTACTGGCGCACACGCTCGTTGCGTTGCCCTTTGTCGTGCGCAGCGTCTTGCCGGCCCTGCGCGCGATACACCCCCACCTGCGCGAGGCCGCGGCCATTTTGGGTGCCACCCCCTGGCGCGTCTGGCGCGAGGTTGATTTGCCGATCGTGGCGCGCGCGGTAGCGGTGGGGGCCGTGTTCGCCTTCACCGTCTCGATGGGCGAGTTCGGCGCCACCAGTCTCATTGCCCGCCCGGAGTACCCCACCTTGCCGATCGCCATCTACCGCTTCCTGGGTCGCCCCGGCGTGGCCAACTACGGCCAGGCGCTCGCGATGGCGACATTGCTGATGCTGGTATGCACGCTGGGCTTCCTGGCGATCGAGAGGTTCAGGGTGGGGGAGGTGGGCGAATTCTGACGCAACACGCAATACGCAGCACGCATTCCGTATTGCGTGTTCCATTTCTTGAGAACCCAATGCCCTTACTCGAACTCCGCAACCTCCACAAATCCTACCCCGATGGCTGGACGCTAGCCGACGTGAGTTTCACCGTCGAACGGGGCGAGATCGTCTGCCTGCTGGGCCCCTCCGGCTGCGGCAAGACGACGCTCTTGCGCCTCATCGCCGGGCTGGAGATGCCCGACTCCGGTCAGGTGCTGGTGGACGGCGAGGACGTGACCCACATGCCACCGCACCTGCGTGGCTTTGGGCTGATGTTCCAGGAATACGCGCTCTTCCCGCACAAGGACGTGTTCGGCAACGTCGCTTTCGGGCTACGTATGCAAGGGCTGAACCGCCGCGAGGTTGCCGCGCGCGTCGCCGATACGTTGGCGCTGGTGGGACTGGCTGGCTTCGAGCGGCGCGACGTAGGGCAACTCTCCGGCGGGGAGCGTCAGCGGGTCGCGCTGGCCCGCAGTCTGGCTCCGCAGCCGTGTCTCTTGATGCTCGATGAGCCCTTGGGCGCGCTTGACCGCAATCTGCGCGAGCGGCTGCTGGACGAACTGCCCGCCATCCTCCGCCGTGCCGGCGTCACCGCCATTACCGTCACCCACGATCAAGAAGAGGCCTTTGCCCTGGCCGACCGCGTGGTGCTGATGCGCGAGGGACGAGTGGTGCAGGTCGGCGCGCCGGAGGCCGTGTATCGGCAACCGGCCTCTAGTTGGGTGGCGCGCTTCCTGGGCTTGACGAATCTGCTGCCGGCAAAGATCGTGGATGGCTGGATCGAAACGGCGATTGGGCGGTTGCAGATTGTGGATCGTGGGCTGCAGACTTGCAGAGTTGCAGACTTGCGCCTGCTTGTGCGCCCAGAGGCGGCGCGGTTAGGCGAGGATGGCCCCAACATCGTGCGCGGCATTGTCACCGAACGCTCTTTCCGTGGCGAGCGCTACCGGTTGACTGTGCGTCACGCCAGCGGTGCGGAACTGGCCTTTGACGTACCTGCCCACACCGAGTTGCCCGAGATCGGGGAGGTCATCACCGTGTCCCTGGATCCTCAAGCCCTGGTACTGCTGCTGGTCGAGGCGGGCCAATGAATCGCTCGCATAGCGGGATAAGTCCGACAACAGGACTATACAAGGCTCAAGCGCGTAGCCAAGTCACGTAACTGGCTATAGCTAATGGGCTTGATGAGCACCAGGTCGGCTTGCTCTTCGAGGGCAACGGCCAGGTCTGGATGAGCCGTGGCGATGATCACGCGGGTCTTCGCCAGCCGTGCATCGGCGCGGATCTGGTGCAGGACCTCCATCCCAGGCACATGGGGCAATTCCAGGTCGAGCACCACCACGTCCGGTATCACCTCGGTCAGCGAACTAAGGGCCGCATCACCAGTGGGAATGATTCTGACCTCAAACCCGGCTTCCTGCAGCGCGCAGGCAAAGATGGTAGCGATATCTTCGTGGTCTTCGACAACCAGCGCCAATGAGCTGTCCACAGTCACGCCTCCTTATGCTACCTCTAAGTCGGTCTCGCGCTGGAAACGCTGGTCACCCATCGGCTTCCAGCCCCAGCCTCGAAATGATAAAGAGCGCAGCAGCCCGATGACCCGGTCAGCGCATCGCCCATTGCGCTCGCCACAAGCAAAACGCCCCCGCCATATCAACAGGTGGCGGGGCGTCCCGGCGATGCAACCTTAAGGTGGGCCGGGCAGGACTCGAACCTGCGAAGGCTGAGCCAGCGGATTTACAGTCCGCCCCCTTTGCCGCTCGGGACACCGACCCCTATTCGATTGGCAACCGCTCACACAACCGGCCTCGCCGCCAGAGCTGGCGATGGGACTTGAACCCACAACCTACTGATTACAAGTCAGTTGCTCTGCCGGTTGAGCTACGCCAGCGGTTGACATTATACCACAACCAACCTGTTGGTCAAGAAGCGGTTGCCCCTTTTTGATTCCGGTTCTTCCGGGTCAAGGGGTTACCGCCGCCAGCGATAGTCGTGCGCCAGCGCCTTCTTGAAATCCTTGTGGATCTCTCCCAGCCCCTCGATGGCCCACTTGTCCCCTGTCCAACGATACAGAAGCAGACAATGGATCTGCTGAGCATGGGGGGTGTTGTTCCAGCGGTTGATCTCGGCATAGGCCGCCTGAACCCAGCCTATGTCCCGGTTCAGCCAGCCAACCCGTCCCTCCTCGCTCGGGTTTGCCGGCGGGCGATCCAGGGCGAGCCAGTGATTGCTCTCGGTGATATAGATCGGGCGGTTGCGCCACCTGGCCGGGATGGCTTCTGCAAAAGTCCGATAGGCCTGGAAGTCGTAATAGTGCTCCTCCGGTGTGCCCGGCTTGAGAAAGGCATCCTGAAAAGTCGTTGGCTTGGTGATCAGGCTTACGTCCATCCAATGCGTGTAGGTATGGAGAGCGATCCCGTCCAGGTCTGCAATTCCCTTGAGCATGGCCCTAAAGTATTCTAGCGGGCGGTTCCGCTTTCCGCCCATCAGTTTCCAGGGGTAGGTGTTATAAGGGTCTACTGCGCCTGGCACGACGATGGCTTCCGGCTGCACTTCCTTGATGCGCTGCCGCGCCAGATTGAACGCTTCGGCGTACAACTCCGGGGTGATGTGTTCGAGTGGATCCTTGGCTCCGCCAGGATGTTCGCGCACATTGTTCTGCTCATTGCCGATGACCCAGATGTGGCAGCCTTTCGAGTTCTGCACATAGCGGGCGCAGCGGCGGGCAAAGTCGGCGTACTTGGCCCGCACCGGCAATGTACCGGCCGGCTCGTAGCCGTAGTTGAGTCGCACGATCACGCCATAGCCGCTGCCTGACCACATAGTGTAATCGTGGCCGCCGCGGTCATTTGGATTGGCGCCGATGGCCTCGGTAAAGAGCACCCAGCCGGTCTTGCCGGTGTTTTGGAAGAGAAAGCGAAAGTCGGCAGGCGTCGTCGCGCCGGCGGCATGGATGCCAAAGATCCAGGCACACTCCCCTGCCGGAAGGGCGGCGTCCTCGACCGGTACCCGCCCGTCGGCTTGCTGCACTGCTTGCACGTAAAGGCCATTCACGTAACCTTCGTGCAGGCTAGGAGTGCGCACCCTGAGATACTGCTCTTTACCGATCTTTTCCTCGGCTTTTTCCTCACAGACTTCGAGCACAGTGCGGTCCTCGACGCGCCAGACGAGCGCACTATCGGCCCCCGGGGCCTGGCGCACATTCAGTCCGACGTCGCTGCGGACGATGACGTGAGAGACCGCTCCGGGCACCTCTACATAGAGCCGCAGGTATTGGGCCGCAGCGTAACCTTCGATACCTTGAGCGGTGCGGACGTGCAGCCAGCGGCCGGCTTGTCCCACCTTCGTCTTGACACTCTCCTCAGGCTCCATTGCCTCCAGCACAGCCCCATCGTCCAGTTGTATGATGGGAGGTCGGATCACGGAGGGGGAGGGACGGAGATTCACAAAGCCCAACTCCGGGCTAAAGACCTGTACCTTGGCCCTGGCCTTGGCCGGTATTTCTTCCTTGTGCAGGCGCAAATACCAGGCGGCAGCGTAGCCTTCGACCCCCTCCGGAGTGCGCACGCGTAGCCATTGGCCTTCTTGCCCAATCTTGGCCTGCACGGCTGCTTCTGGCTCCAGGGCTTCCAGCACGGCGCCGTGGTTGGCACGCGCGATTGGAGCCTTTTCGGTAGAGGGAGTGGGACGGATATTCAGGTAGCCCACGTACGGGCTGACGACGTCTACCTTGATTCCGGCAGGGATCGGCGCGGGTGCTCCACCCAGGGAGAACGCCCGGATCAGCGGCAACAGGTCGTCGTTGAGCACGGCCGCGCAAAAGATGCTGATGAATGGCGGCTTATAGGCTGCCAGGCGGTCGAGCCAGACCTGGAACTCGGCAGGGGACATGCGCACGGTGCCGTACTCGTCGTGGTAGGGCCCCAGGATGGGATACAGTGGCGGGCGGTAACCCCAGCGCAGACACCAGTATTCGTAATGACCATAGGTCCACTCGTCAATCACCCGCTGTGCCTGCTGCTCCGGCGGGGTGGGATTGCCCGGCTCGAAGAACGTGCCGTAGGCCATCGGCATCAGGCCGCCCTTGCAGTAGACGTTCAGCTGATCGTAGGGCAGGTCGCGGTGGTGGGAGATGTTGGGGAACGAGCAATTGTACAGTTTGTTCGGATCAATCCCGGCGACGCTGAGGTACTGCCCCAGTTGGGTGGCTTGGTCGAAGCGGTTGCGGCAACTATCGGATTCGGTATCGAAGACAAAGCCCTGGAAGCCGTCCTGGAAGGCGCGCACGACGGCCTGGGCCTCTCCCTGGGGGTCGTCCAACAGCAACCACATCCATGCAAACGGCACTAGCCCTGCCTCCAGTATCTTCTGGGCAACCTGAGCCATATCCGGGTAATAAGTCGCTCCCTGGCCTACCTTGTACAGGATATGAGTCACGCCCGCCTGAGCGGCTATCTGGATCGCGCGATCCAGTTCCGGCCTGCGATAGGCCCACAACCCTTTGCCCTGTAGCATATTTCACCTCCCTCCGATTCGGTAGCCTCACGGGATATGAGAGTCCACATCGTCCAAAGTGACCGCCACTTCAGACATAGTATACCACGAATCCTGTAGAGGGGCATTTCGGTTGCCACGCTGCTCGCCCCTCTGGGGTCGGCTTCCATATCGCCGGCTTGTCGGACCCCAGGCCAGTTGCCTTCCCTGGCCTTCTGTGTTAAACTGCCCGACACAGAGGAGGCAGCGAAATGCCATCACTCCCAACTCGCCTGGCCGATCTGCGCAACCTGCTTCAGGCGCTCGACTGGGATACCCTCTCGTTCCAGGTCGAGAAGGAAGCCCACGCCCGCCTGGCCATCGTCGGGCCGGTCAATTCGGGCAAATCCACGCTGTTCAACTTGCTCAAGGGACACAAGATCTCCGCCGTCAAGGCCGTGCCCGGCACAACCAAGGGGATCGTCACCGAGACGCTGGGGCCGTTCACGTTGGTGGATACCCCCGGCTTTGGTGAGGTCGGCGGCGTGGATCGCGCCCACATTGCGCAGGCTGCCGCCGAGCAAGCCGACGTGGCGGTGTTGGTGCTAGATGGCGCTGCGGGCCTGCATCAATCGGACTATGAACTCTACGAGGCGCTGCGCGCGGCAGACGTACCGCTGATCGTCGCGCTGAACAAGATTGACTTGATCCGGCGCGACCTGCCCGATGTGGTGGAGGACGCGCGGCGCAAACTGGGCGTCCAGGTGATCCCGATCTCGGCCAAGACCGGCGCAGGCGTGGGCGACAAACTGATGCCCGCCATCGTCGAGGCGCACCCGTGGATGGGGATTGCCCTGGGCCGGGCACTGCCGGCCTTTCGCCGGCAGATCGCCCACCGTCTCGTCCGCAGCGCCGCGATGCTGAACGCTATCATCGCCGCCGAGCCGATCCCCTTTCTCGACATTCCGCTATTGTTGGCTTCCCAGGTGCGGCTGGTATTGCGCATCGCCGCCGTGTATGGCGAGTCGCTCAGCGTGCGCCACGCCCGCGAGTTGTTGACGACGATGGCCGGTAGCGTAGCGTTGCGCTATGCTGCCGCCGGATTGAGCAAGATCGTCCCCGGCCCCGGTTGGCTGGTCGCGGCCGCCGTCACCGGGCTTGGCACGTGGGCCATAGGCGAGACGGCGCGGGCTTACTTTGAGGGCGGCAAACAACTGACGCCCCAGCAGTTGCGCGAGCGCTACAAGCAGTTGTGGCGACGGCGCAGGGTCGCGCAGAGTGCGGAGAGCGTGCCGGAAGGCTGAGAGTTCTTGCGCAACGCTGCGCTTCGATTGACGATGTGCGCTGCGCGTTCGCGCTGTGCCGGTAATCGTGTCGAGGAGGAGAATCTTATGGACAAGGCAGAATTAGCCAAGCGGATCAAGGCTGCATCGTACCTGACAGGCGAGTTCAAGTTGCGTTCGGGCAAGATCAGTCCATTCTTCTGGGACAAGTATCGCTTCGAGAGCGACCCGGCGTTGCTAAGCGCCGTGGTGGACGAGTTGGAAAAACTGTTGCCACCGGCGTTCGACAAATTGGCGGGGCTGGAATTGGGCGGCATCCCGCTGGCAACGGCCCTTTCCCTCAAGACGGGCAAGCCATGCCTGTATGTCCGCAAGACCCCCAAATCCTACGGCACCTGCAATCTGGTCGAAGGCGGTTTTCAGGCCGGGGAGCGGGCCGTGGTGGTCGAGGACGTCATCACTACCGGCGGGCAAGTCTACAAGTCGGTGATGCAGATGCGCGCGCTGGGGCTGGTTGTCGAGCACGCCATCTGCGTCGTAGATCGCTTCGCGGGCGGCCACAAGAACCTGGAGAGCATCGGCTGTACGCTTACGCCGTTGTTCACGCTAGATGAGTTGGAGCAATTGGCTCAGATATAAGCGAGGAGAGGATGGATGAACGAGATCACCTTACGCTACGGCTGCAATCCACATCAGAAACCGGCGCGAGTCTATGTGAAGGAAGGCACCTTGCCGATCCAGGTGCTGAACGGCGCGCCGGGGTATATCAATCTGCTCGACGCGCTCAACGGTTGGCAACTGGTGCGCGAGTTGAAACAGGCGCTGGGCCTGCCGGCGGCGGCCTCGTTCAAGCATGTCAGCCCGGCGGGGGCGGCAGTGGGTATCCCGCTGAGTGATGTACTCAAGAAAGCCTACTTTGTCGAGGACCTGGAACTTTCGCCGCTCGCCGTGGCCTATGCACGGGCACGCGGCGCCGACCGCATGTCGTCGTTCGGCGACTGGATCGCGCTGAGTGACCCGATTGATGTGCCGACGGCACGCCTCATCCGCCGCGAGGTCTCTGACGGCGTCATCGCCCCCGGCTGCGACCCGGAGGCGCTCGACATCCTGCGCCGCAAGCGCAACGGCAAATATACCGTCATCCAGATTGACCCTGCCTACGAGCCACCGGAGATGGAGACACGCGAGGTGTTCGGGATCACTTTCGAGCAGCGCCGCAATGACGTGCACATCGGCGCCGAGATGCTGCAGAACATTGTGACCCGCAACAAGGACATGCCCGATGCTGCCCGCCGTGACCTGATCGTAGCGTTGATCGCACTCAAGTACGTGCAGTCCAATTCGGTCTGCCTGGCGTTGGACGGGCAGGTGATCGGCGCGGGGGCAGGACAACAATCGCGTGTCCACTGCGTGCGGCTGGCCGCGTCAAAGGCCGATACATGGTATCTGCGCCAGCACCCGGCGGTGTTGGGGCTACAGTTCAGAGAGGGCCTGGGCCGCCCAGAGCGCGACAATGCGATTGACGTGTATCTGCGCGACGATCTGACGCCGGCGGAGCAGGCGGCGTGGGAGGAGGCGTTCGAGGTCGTGCCGCAGCGGCTCACGCCGCAGGAAAAGCGCGCCTGGCTCGATGGATTGAAGGGCGTCTCGCTTGCTTCTGATGCCTTTTTCCCCTTCCGCGACAACATTGACCGTGCCAAGCAGAGCGGGGTGCAGTACATCGTCGAGCCGGGCGGCTCGGTGCGCGATGATGACGTGATCGCCGCCTGCGACGAGTACGGGATGGTGATGGCGTTTTCGGGGGTGAGGCTGTTCCACCATTAGTTGTGTGGATGCTGCCGTTGGACTATAATGAACCGGGAGGTGTGAGATGGGCACTCCCACTGAGACTTCGGAAGTCTTTAGGCGCAGTCTTTTGGGCGAAACGGCGCTGATTTTGGGAGCTTTTGATCAAGTTGCTTCCAAGACTTCCGAAGTCTGAACGGCTAAGAGCAATGCTACACCTAATGTATGCAGACGAACGGAGAGGGGAGGCTAACAATGGGAGTCTTGACACTTGAAATTCCAGAGTCTCAGGTCGTCAAGTGGATCAAGCATCTTTCACCCGTAGGAGTTCGCGCTGTCCTGAAGGCGATCATCCCGCGGCTGGATGAACTAGAGGCCCTGGTGGACTATGGCGGTCAACAAATGAGGGCCCTGTGCACTGAACGAGGAATAGATTGGGATCACCTCACTGAGCAAGAGCGCCAGCAATTGGTGGACGAGATGCTCCACGAGGCATAGGCATTGGCTGAAAAGGTCGTCTTTGACACCAACATTTGGATTTCCGGTTTGCTGTGGCGCGGCAAACCGTACCAGTGTCTCTTGCTGGCACGTTCAGGGGTGGTACAGGCTGTGTACTGTCGGGAGATTCTGGCCGAGTTGTCCCAGAAACTGCGCGGGACGTTTGGGTTCTCCGAGAATCACATCCAGGCCGTTATCTACGAGATACAGTGCATGGCCGAGAACGTGGAAATCGCTGGCGATCTCCGCGTGGTTGCCAATGATGCCGACGATGACAAGTTCGTCGAATGTGCTTTGGTGGCTGGTGCGTCTCTGATCGTTTCCGGTGACCATCATTTGCTCGATTTGGGTGAGTACGAGGGCGTTTGCATCATCTCTGCCGCTGAATTTGTTGCCCGCTTTGTTGAAAGTGACGAGACCTGGAGTGTAAGATGAAAAAGCAATTCGTGCGTGACCTGCGTCCCGGCAAGCGGGTGTTGGGCTTTTTCCTGGTGCGCTACAAGCAACTGGAGCCCTTCCGCGACCGCACGCGCGGCGAGTTCCTCACGCTCGTGCTGGCCGATCGCAGCGGCGAAATCCTGGCGCGAGTGTGGGAAGAGGCCCCTGCGCTCGCCGAAACCTTCGAGCGCGGGCAGGTGGTCAAGGTGCAGGGCGAGGTCGAAGAATACTTGGGCCGCTGGCAGGTCATCGTCGAAAAACTGCGTCCCGCCAAGCCGAATGAGTACGACTTGACCGACATGCTCCCGGCCACCGAGCGCGATGTGGACGCGATGCTGGCAGCGCTGCGTGCGACGGTCGAGGAAATCGCCGACCCGCATCTGAAGGCGTTGGCGGCCCGCTTCTTCGACGACGAGGAATTTGTAGCCCGCTTTTCCCGTGCCCCGGCAGCCCGCCGCATCCACCACGCCTACCTGGGCGGCCTCTTGGAGCACACCTTCGAGGTCGTGACGCTGTGCAAGAGCCTGCTGGAGGTCTACCCGCAGGTTCACCGTGACCTGTTGCTCACCGGCGCGCTCGTCCACGATGTGGGCAAGGTGGCCGAATTCGACTATACCACCGACATTGACTACTCCGACGAGGGGCGGCTGTTGGGCCACATCGCCATGTCCTACCAGATGGTGAACGAGGCCATCGCCGCCGACCCGGACTTTCCCGCCGACCTGGCACTGCGGCTGCGTCACATGATCCTCAGCCACCACGGACGTTACGAGTGGGGCTCACCGCGCCGCCCCAAGACGCTGGAGGCGGTCGCGTTGCACCACGTCGAGAATCTGGATGCACAGGTCAACCGCTTCCAGCGCATCCTGGCCGCCCGCCGCGATCCCTCCAAGCCCTGGACCGACTATGATACACTCCTGGGCCGCCACCTCTACGCCGGACGGGAGGAAGGGCTGTCTGTCGAGGAAGGTAGCCTGGCAGAGTGAAAGTCCGCAAGTTTGCGGGTCTGCGAATCTGCGAGTTGCAGATTGCGCTTGTGTTGGTGGTGATACTGCTGGCGCCGGCGTGCAGACCGTTGGTAGCCATCACGCCATCCGCTTCGCCCACCGCCATCAAAGCCGCCGCCATCGCCACTGTCAGGCCCACCGTCAAACCCTCTGCCCGGCCCACTACCACTGTGCGCCCGACGACCTCGACTGCCACGCCGACCCTCGTCCCCACTATCGCGCCGACCTTCCAACCAACCAACCAACTAACCAACCAACCAACCACCCAACCAACTATCCCACCATCCAACCAACCCTCCACCTGGGAGCAGGACATCACCCTCACCACCTACGGCTGGGAGGACGCACTCGTTCCCACCGTGCCTGACGATGCCATCTATCCTTACCCGCGCCTCGACTTTGAAGCCATCGGCCCCCCTGCGCCGCGCGCCTACCGCGCCGTCTTTATCCAGAACCGTTACGTGCAACTCGTCGTCGTGCCGGAACTGGGCGGGCGCATCCTGCGCTGGACCGACCGCACCACGGGCCGCCAACTCTTGTACGTCAACCCGGTGATCAAGCCGACCCATTGGGGCTATCGCGGCTGGTGGCTGGCGACCGGCGGGATGGAGTGGGCCTTTCCCACCGAGGAACACGGCCTGAACGAGTACCGCCCGTGGCAATACGAACGGTTGTGGAACGGCGTGCGCGTATGGGATACCGACGACCGCACCGGCCTGACCGTCGAGGTACGGATCACCCTGGATGCCGAACACAACTACTTTACGCTCGTCCCGCGCATCGGCAACCCCACCGCCTCGCCGCAGTCGTACCAGTTCTGGGCCAACGCGATGCTGACACTCTCCGACACGAATGCCCCGTCGCCCGACCTCACCTTCATTCTGCCCGACGACGCCGTGACGGTGCACTCGACCGGCGACGGTGCCCTCCCCGGCCCCGGCGGGCAGATGACCTGGCCGTTCTACGGCGGGCGCGATTTCAGCCGCTACAGCGAATGGCAGCGCTACCTGGGCGTGTTCGCCAATCCCGCGCAGGCCGGCTTTGTGGGGGCATACGACGTGGGCAGCGACCAGGGCGTCGTCCGCGTCTTCCCGCACACGCTCGCCACGGGGGTCAAGATTTTCTGCCTGGGCGACCTGGACGCCGGGCTGTGGACCGACGACGGCAGCCGCTACTTTGAGTTGTGGGGCGGCCTGACGCCGACGTTCTGGTCGTATTGGACGCTGGATCCGGGCGCGACGGTCGCCTGGACGGAGCGCTGGTACCCGGTGAGCGGGCTGGGCGGCTACAACTGGGCCAACGAGGAGGCGGCTATTCGCCTTATCCCCTCTGGTGATAGCGGGGAGGTTGGCGTAGCGACCACCCGCGCCCTGAACGCGACGGTGGTCTTGCGACGGGGTGGGGTGGAGGTGCAGCGCTGGGAGACGTTCATCGCACCGGGGCAGCCATTCGACGCGACGGGCGGATCGGCCTCTAGCGGCGACTGGGGTGTGCAGGTGCTCGATGGAGACGCGGTCATCGCGCAGATGGGGCCGTGACATGCGTCTTGGGGAAAACGTCGAAGCGTGGTAAAATCTGGACGAGGAGCAGTGGGCGATGCAAACGATTGAAGCACAAGTGATAGACGACACACACCTGAGACTGTTACAACCGATTCAACTGCCTCGACACACCCGGGTGATCGTGGCTGTAGTACAGCCCGACGACGAGCGGGAGGCATGGTTGCGTGCATCGGCTGATTGGTTAAGCCAGGCGTATGGCGACGATGAGCCGGAATATCCGCTCGAACTGGTCAAACAGCCCAATCCCGAATTCGCGCCGTCATGAATGAAGGTGACGTGATCCTGACCCCGCTTCCGCAGGCGGATGGCCGAATCAAGAACTGACCGGCTATTGCGTTACGTGAACTGCCGCCCTACGGCGATATGCTGGTCTGCGGTGTCAGCACACAAGCACACCAATTGGTGGCCGACTTTGAGTGGATCACCCGGTCGGACGCCGACTTTGTTGCCAGTGGCTTGCTTGCCGACTCGGTCATTCGGTTGGGCTTTCTGGCCGTGTTGCCGCGCCGCAATATCTTGGGCAGCATCGGTACTATCTCCCCTGAGCGTCATCGGCGGTTGTTGTATCGTTTGAGTGCCTACTTGGTGGAAAAGGTCAAGCCGGCGAGATAAGCGTACGCACCCGCCATCGTATGTGAAGGCTAATCGGAGACGATGCAGACGGTTTTCGCCTACCAGTGTTCGCTTTTCCCCCATCTAATCGCCGCCTTCCCCTCTACCCGCTATCAGGGCAGCAAGGCGAAACTGGTGGACTGGATCTGGGAGCAAATCGCCGACCTGGATTTCGCCACCTGTCTGGATGCTTTTGGCGGTACTGGTGTCATCGCTTACCGCCTGAAGCAGGAGGGGAAGGCGGTGACATACAACGACCTGCTCCGCTTCAATTATTATTTTGGCCTGGCACTCATTGAAAACGCCGGGGTGCGCCTCAGTTCCGCTGACCTGGACTGGCTGCTTCAGCGGCATCCCGATATGGTTTACCCCCGGTTTGTGCAGGATACTTTCCCCAACATCTATTTTACCGACGAGGAGAACGCCTGGATTGACCAGACCATCACCAACATCCGGGGGCTCTCCGACCCGTACAAGTTTGCTTTGGCTTTCTTTGCTCTGTGTCAAGCCTGTATCGTCAAGCGCCCCTTCAATCTGTTTCATCGCAAGAACCTCTACATTCGCTTTGCCGCCGTCGAACGCTCGTTCGGCAACAAGGCATCGTGGGACAAGCCTTTTGAGGAATGGTTTTGCGCCTTTGTCGAGGAAGCAAATACGGCCGTTTTCGACAATGGTCAAGTGAATCGTGCGCTGAACTGTGACGCGGTGGAAGTGCCCGGAGAGTACGACCTGGTATACCTAGACCCTCCCTACATCTCGGCGCGTGGTGTGGCGGTGGACTATCGGGACTTTTACCACTTCCTGGAAGGCTTGACGATGTACGATGAGTGGGGGCAGCATATAGATCGCCGTTCGAAACATCGCCGTCTGAAGCCGCAACCCAGCGAATGGACAGACAAGCAGCGCATCTATACTGCGTTCGACCGGCTGTTCTGCCGCTACCGTAAGAGCATCCTGGTTGTCTCTTACCGTAGCGACGGTATCCCCTCTGAACCGGAACTGGTATCTTTACTCGAGCAGTATAAACGCTATGTGCGCGCCGAGCACTATGGGCAGTACAAGTACGTTTTGTCCACCAATTCCGAGTCAAAGGAAATTCTCTTGATCGGTATGTAGGGAGCGCGATGAAGGTAGATAGTTTCAGAGAAAGCCTGTTGGCGCACTTTGATGAGTTCCGACGTACCCTGGCCACGGATGCGGGTGATTGGGTGGTCAAGGGATTCATTGACGTGTATCGCAACATCTACACGCTCTCGATGGACACGAAAGTGGTTTCCAAAATCATCGAGTTGATGCTGTGCCCGGTGATCTCGCAATTCGCTGTAGAGTATGGCTACAGGATGGTGCTCAGTGAGTACCAGAACCATTACCCTGACATCAGTTTCGTGGCGGCGGATGGGACGAAAATCGCCCTTGACCTGAAGAGCACGTATCGCCTGGACACAGAAAGGGTGAATGGGTTTACCCTGGGCGCCTTCACGGGCTACTTTCGGCAACGCGGGACGGCCAAGAATATCACCTTCCCGTATGAACAGTACGCAGCCCATTTCGTGCTGGGCGTTATCTATAGCCGCTGTGACGCGGTAGCCGATGAGCGCCGCAAGTATTCGCTAGACGAACTCTACGATGTCATGTCCATAGCACGGGACTTTACCTTTCTGCTCCAAGAGAAATGGCGCATCGCTGGTGAGCGGCCCGGCAGCGGTAATACGAAGAACATTGGCTCGGTACGGGAGATCCAGGCATTGATTGATGGCAGTGGCCCCTTTGCATCATACAGCGAGGAGATATTTGACGATTATTGGATGAACTATCTCACGGAGGATATGGCACGGGCGATTGATTCGGCTGTCCCGTATCGGAACCTGGAAGAGTATTGGAAGTGGTGCAAACGCCTGCCTGAGTGACAGGCAAACGCCCGCCAGCGGAGGTGATGTGTGCCGAGTATCTACCTTACCCCCGCTTCGATCGGCTGTCTGACCCAGTTCATCCTGGCGCTGCTGATCACGGGCTACTTTGTATCGCGTGGTCAACTTACGGCGACGCGGCGAAGAGAGCGCCCATACGTCTCTTATGGTGGGCTTCGCCTCCGTCGCGGCGATCGTGGTACTTGTTGCGCTTAACGTGTTCGGATTGTCTATCAGCAGGTAGAGGCAATGAGTCTACATGGGCGTATGCCAATCTTGGGGGAGTGCGTGTCAGTTGAGCACCGCCGTGCGCTTGAAGCGCACGGCGGAACGCGATGCAAGCCCTGCGGGCTGACTCTCCTGAAAGGCCCGGAATTCGGAATCCCGAACTTGTTCGGGCCGAACTTGTTCGGGCCGCACTTGCCTCGCCGCTTTTGACCTGACCCCGCTGTAACGCCACAAAGCGCAAACGATGACCGCGCTCAGTATAGAAAGGAGCACTCGTGGACTATACCTACGAACAAATCGCCAAGATGATTGACCACTCGCTGCTGAACCCGACCATGACCGATGCCGACCTGGAGCAAGGATGTCGAATCGGACGGGCCTACGATGTGGCGAGCGTTTGCATCATGCCCTACTACCTGAGACGCTGCGCCGAAATTCTGACCGGGAGTTCGGTCAAACCAAGCACAACGATCGGCTTCCCCCACGGAGGACACACCACCGCCGCCAAGGTCGCCGAGGCGGAGCAGGCGCTGGCCGACGGCGGCCAGGAATTGGACATGGTCGTCAACATCAGCAAGGTGCTCAGCGGCGACTGGGCCTACGTGCGCGCCGACATCCAGGCCGTTGTAGACGTCGCTCACGCGCAGGGGCAGAAAGTCAAGGTCATCTTTGAGAACTGCTACCTCAAGGATGAGCACAAGATCACGTTGTGCGAAATCTGCGGCGAGGTTGGCGCCGACTGGGTCAAGACCTCGACCGGATATGGCACGGGCGGCGCGACGGACGAGGACGTCAGATTGATGCGCACGTACAGCCCGCCACACGTGCAGGTCAAGGCGGCGGGTGGCATCCGCACGTTCGACCGGCTGCTGGAACTGCGCGCATTGGGCGTCACCCGTGTGGGGGCTTCTGCGACGGTGGCGATCCTCGACGAGTGCCGCAGGCGGCTTGGCCTCCCGGCCATCAAAGTCGCTGGCAAAGGTAGCGGCATACGCGGGTATTGATTCGCAACGCCAACAAACCACCCAACAAGGAGATGCAAATGGACACCATCTGGCAATGGGGACTGGAGATCATCCGGGCTATTCAGCAGGTGCATGGGCCGGTACTCGATGTGATCTTCAAGGGTATCACCTTCATGGGCGAGGAAGAGTTCTTTCTCCTCTTGCTCCCGTTGGTCTTTTGGTGTGTGGACTTTGCGGTGGGGGCACGTATGTCTATCCTATTTCTGCTCTCGGCATACACCACGAACGGGGTCAAGGACCTCTTGGCCCAACCGCGCCCATTTCAATTGGACCCATCGGTCAAGTTGCACGACGTGGGCGGGTATGGACTGCCCAGCGGCCACGCGCAGGCATCGGTCGTCGTGTGGGGATACCTTGCCGCAGTCGCGCGCAAAACCTGGGCGTGGATCGTCGCCATTGTGCTGATGGTGCTGATCGGCTTCTCGCGCATCTATCTGGGGGTGCACTTTCCGACCGACGTGCTGGGCGGCTGGGTGCTCGGCGCCGTGCTTCTGGTGGCTTATCTGGCCCTCGAGCCGCGTGTCGAGGCATGGTTGGAGCAGGCCAACCTGAGCGTACAGTTGGCACTGGCCGTAGTTGTGCCATTGGGGTTGATGTTGACTTATCCTACCAATGATATAATCAGTTCGATGGCGGTACTGATGGGGGCAGGGGTAGGGCTGGCCCTGATCAAGCGGGTAACCCGCTTCAGCGCTGCCGGCCCCCTGTGGCAACGCGCAGTGCGCTTTCTGATCGGCATGGTCGGCTTGCTGATCCTCTACCTCGGCCTCAGAATGATCTTTCCGGGCGCGGGCGAGCCGCTCTATTTCGTACTGCGCGCGGTGCGGTATGCAACGGTGGGATTGTGGATCAGCCTGGGCGCGCCGTGGCTGTTCACACGGCTGCGCCTGACGAGCGCCCCGTAGCCGTACCACCGCCATCGCGCAGCGACCGGCTCAACGTAGCGACCGCGATCGCGCCCGTCGGGCATGCGCGCACACACGCCAGGCAGCGGATACACGCCCCCGCGTTGGGGTTCTCATAGACCTCGATGTCCACCGGACACACCTCGCGGCAGCGGTTGCACCGCGTGCACATCTCGCCGTTGACCTGCAGACGAAACGTACTGACCGGGTTGAGCGGCGACCACAGCGCCCCCAGCGGGCAGACCCAGCGACAGAAAGGCCGCCGCGTCACCGCCATCCACCCCAGAAATGCGCCCAGAATCCCGATCTTGAGCCAGTAGAACGCGCCGATCAACTCCCGGATGTAGCCGTAGAGTAACGCCATTGGGATGCCGGCCTCCAGCGTCCCGGCCGGACACAGTTTGCAGAACCACGGCTCGCGGGTCAGAAGCGGGATCGCGCCGACGAGCAGGACCAGGACGACGGTGCGCGTCCAGGTGAAGCGATTGGGCAGCCGCAGTTTGGGGACAGGAATCCTGTGCACCAGGTCCTGGAACCAGCCGAACGGGCACAACCACCCGCAACTGGCGCGCCCCACGAGCGCTCCCACCAGCGCGACGACCCCCAGCACGTAGAGCGGCACCTTGCGGCGGATCACGAAATTCTGCAAACTCCCGATGGGGCACGCGAATGCCGCCGCCGGGCAGGCATAGCAGTTCAGCGCCGGGCACGGCAGCCCCTTCGTGACGCGCTGGGTGAAGAACGAGTTCAGGACCAGCGCCGACACCGCCTGCACGATCCCGCGCCGCCTCGCCAGCCAGCCCCAGACTTGGTCATTGGTCATTCACATCTACCCGAGGCCCATACAGGCCAAGCAGAGCAATAGCGCGTTCTGCAGTACAAGGCGCCACTGGTCGAAGAGTAGCCCACCCAAGATAGCAGCGACCGCCAGTACGATGAGCAGGCGGTTGATCACGAATCGCAGTCGAAGGGACATCCTGTTTCCTCGCTTTACATCACCAACCCTGGCGCTTGAACAGCGTGCCGATCAAGACTGCCAGGATCATCAGGACCGCCAATCCGATCGTCATCGGCCAGACCGGCGTCTCCGGCGTCGTGACCGTGGGTGGCAATGCGGTAGGTGTGGCCGCAGGGGGCGGCAGAGCGGTCGCCGGTGGCGTAGCGGTTGGGGACGGCGCAGGAGTGACGGTTGGCGTCGTGGTGGGCGTAGGCGTCTCGGTAGGTATAGGCGGCGTCGGTGTGACGGTGGGAGACGGCGATAGAGTCACCGTGAGGTCGGCGGGTGTCGCGGTGGTCGTCACGGTGAACGACGCGGTCGGCACAAGCGCAGCCGTGCCGGTTGGAGGCGGCGTGCCGCCGACCTCTTCGACGAGGAGATACGTCTTGCCGCCGATGATGCATGGCGGATGGGGTATATCGGCATCGGGAGATACCGGCGGACAGCGGGCGCCCGGCAGGGTCAGCGTATAGTTGCCACCCGCCGGTTCGATAACCTGCTCGGCCCCGCTCTGATCGATCAGCCGCGCCCGGGCGGCAATGGCAGGCAGCGAGACCGTCGCATTGGCCTGGGTGCGTGCCCACAGGACGCGCGTGGTGCGGGCATCTTGCTCGAGCGTGACCACAATGTGGCGCGTCTGGCGCTCCTCTCGGGCCGAGATGGTGCCGGCATAATAGGTCGTGATCAACCGGTAGGCGTCGAACGCCGGGCGACGGCTGTGATCGCTGCGGATGAGGCCGAAAGGCTCCTCTCCCACGCGCGGCACGTTATCCACCCAACGATAGACGGCAATGCGCTCCACCCCCTGGCTCAGGGCCAGCGCGAATGCCTGGAGCAGGAACCCGGCCTGTTCCTCCAGGGTGATGTCAAAATTGGCCCCCGGTAGGGCCCAGTAAGGCGGATCGGCGTTGGACGGGGCGTTCGTCTCGTTGATCCAGATCGGCTTATTCAGCCCATGGGCGGCCACTGTCGCACGGGTTGCGCCGATTTTGGAGGACACGGTCTCGGTCTGGAAATAGATGTGGAGCGTCACGACGTCGAAGTAATAGTCGTGCTCCGCACCGCCGGGGTCCTGCGTGGCGACGGTCAGGAGACGATCCAGGTAGGTCTGATCGTGGTCGAAGGTCAGGCCGGCCAGGTGGATGGTGACGTTGGGATTGGCCAGGTGGGCGGCCAGGTAAGCGACCTTGAGCAGTTGATAATACTCTTCTACCGAGCCGCACCATTGAGCACCAAAGGTGCCGGGCGCAATGTCCGGCTCGTTCCAGATGATCCAGCGGTCAATGCGTCCGGCGAACTGGCCCACGATACGACGCACGAACGCTGCCCAGACGTTGCCGGGGTCATCCGGTGGCAAGTCCAATCCGCGGGGAACACCGCACTCGGGCAGCCCCTCGGTGGCCCAGGCGGGCGTCTTGATCAACAGGCCAACTACTTCTCGCCCGGCAGCCCTGGCCCAGCCCGTCCATATCTCCCGCTCCTGCACGTAGGCGCTATTCCAATCGTTGGTGCTGCCGGGCTGCAACAGCGACCAGTCGAACAGGATGCGTTCCCAGCCCACGCCGGCCTCGACCGCAGCCGGCGCATCCCAGAATGCCTCGACCGCGCCGAAGCGTCGGTCGGGCGGAGCCTGTTGTGTCCCGGTTGGCTGAACGAACAATGAACAGATGACAAATGAGCACATAACAGATAGCAGCATCTTGCGCACCGGTTTGCCATTTGTCATTTTCAATTTGTCATTTTGCCTCTTGGGTTTGGTCATTGGGATTTGAGGATGGTAGCCTGATACCACTCCCAGAAGTGCTGTAGCCCTGCGGCGACGGAGGTCGTTGGATTGTAACCGAGGAGGGTGCGGGCTCTGGTGATATCGGCGTAGGTGATAGGAGGCTCGCTTGGAGGAGCAGAGGGGGTATTCATCCGCGCTTTCTTGCCCACCAGTCTCTCGATCAATTCCACAAAGTCGGCCATGCGCACCGGCTCGCCGCGTCCCAGGTTGATGACTTGGTAGCCCTGCGGACGGTCAACGGCAGCCACGACGCCGGAGACGATGTCGGCGACATAAGTCCAGTCACGGTGCATCTCCCCCCCCCGCATAGAGCGAGAACTCGCGGTCGTGCACGATGCACTCGGTGATATGATAGGGCATCATATCGGGTCGGCCACGCGGGCCGTAGACAGAGAAAAAGCGCAATGCGGTGAAGGTGAGGCCGAACATGTTGTGATAGGCATGTCCCATCACCTCGCCAGCGATCTTGGTGGCCGGATAGGGAGCCAGAGGGTGCCCCAATGGATCATCCTCGCGAAATGGGAGCCGTTCTGTGCGCCCATAAACGGATGAGGTCGAGGCGAAAACGAAATGGGGGATGCCCGCCTTGCGTGCTGCTTCCAGCAGGTTAACTGTGCCACGCACGTTGACATCAACGTAGAGTGGAGCACGCTCGATCGAGTAGCGCACGCCGGCCATCGCAGCCAGGTGCACGATGGCGTCGAAGCCGCCTCGCACACAGATGCGGGCCATTGCCTCCTCGTCGCGCACGTCGGCCTCGTGAAGGGTGAAACGCGGACCGGGCATCAGCAACGCAGCGTTGGCCCGCTTACGGGATGGATCATAGTAGTCGTTGAAGTTGTCAAGGCCGGCCACAGTATCGCCCCGCGCCAGGAGCGCCTCGGCGACATGGCTGCCAATAAAGCCGGCCACACCCGTAAGCAAGATATTCATCGCTTACTCCGGCTAGCCCATATGCACCCGATGGTCACCTACGGCCCTCTGCTTCGTCTTCGCGGCCCCACAGCCGGGCGATGGCCTCATCCAGACCGACGGGCCGCAGGTCTTGCACGTTCAATTGTAGCCGCTGCTGGCCGTTCCACTCGTTGGCTTCGAGATGATAGACGATGTCTACCCGGTCGGGCAACTTGCCGGCCCATTCCCCCTGACGGAAGGCGATACCATCCCAGATTGCCCGACCATCGGACAGCGTGAGTTTGAGATGCTTGCCGTCGCCGCCCACGGCACGCTGGCCCACTACGCGCACGTTTCGGCTCAGGAACAGGGGTTGCGGGTTGGCGTAACCGCACGGCTCCAGCCCGATCAACTCACGGTACAATTCCCCGGACATCTGTGCGAGTTCCACCTCGGCGTCTATTGCCAGCACGGGGGCCAGTTCCACCCCGACCAGCCGCTCGGCGGCCAACTCGCGCAGCCGCCCGGCCAGTTCGTCGAGACGTTCGGTGGGGACGGTGAAACCGGCAGCAGCGGCGTGACCGCCATGATGGAGCAGGAGGTCGGCACACGCATCGAGCGCTTCGGTGATGTGGAATTCGGGAATGGAGCGGGCGGAGCCTTTGCTGTGCTTCTTGCCGATCTCGACGACGACCGCCGGGCGGTAGAATTCGTCCACCAGCCGGCTGGCGACCAGCCCGACGATGCCGGTCATAAAGTCGGGAGCGGCGGCAAAGAGAAGCGGGGCCTCTTCGCCACCTGCAGCCAGTGCCAGTTGGCGGGCGCGTTCGTGTGTTTCGAGCGTCAACTGTTGGCGCTCGCGGTTCAGCCGATCCAGTTGCTCGGCCAGTTGCTCGGCCTCGGCCAGATAGGCGGTATCGAGCAGTTGATAGGCTGCCTGCGCGTGTGCCAGCCTTCCGGCGGCATTGAGCCGCGGCCCCAGCGCAAAGCCGATCGCCGTAGCATCTACCTGTCCGGCCTTGAGTCCGGCTTGTCGGCAGAGCGCCTCGACCCCCGGGCGCTCCATACGATTGATGGCTGCAAGTCCCAGGCGCACCAGGGTGCGATTCTCGCCCAGCAACGGCGCCAGATCGGCGACGGTGCCCAGGGCAACCAGGTCGAGCAGGTCGTTTTCTTCTAGCCGTACCTCCTGCGCGGTTACAGGAGTCTGCCGATGGCTGCGTAAAAGAGCCTGGGCGAGTTTGTAGGCCACGCCCACACCTGCCAATTCGCACGGATAGGGATAATCGGGCCGCTTGGGGTCAATCACGGCGACGGCCTCGGGCAATCGCGGGCCGACGGAGTGGTGATCGGTGACGATGACGTCGAGGCCCAGCCGTTTGGCGTAGGCGACTTCGTCCACCGAGCGCACGCCGCAATCTACCGTGACGACCACGCGGGCGCCCTCGCGCGCCAGATGGGCCAGCGCCGCCTTGTGCACGCCATAGCCCTCGTCCACGCGGTGGGGAATGTAGGGACGCGCGTTGCCACCGAGCGCCCGCAGCGTCTGCACCAGGAGCACGGTTGCCGTGACCCCGTCGGCATCAAAGTCGCCGTACACGGCGATAGGCTCGCCGGCGCGCAAGGCACGGCGCAGGCGGGTGACGGCGGCGTCCACTCCTTTGAGGACGAAGGGGTTGGCCTCGCTGCCTGTATCGTCGAAAAAGGCGGCGGTGTCGGCCGGGTCTGTGACGCCGCGGTTGTAGAGCACCTGCACGACGAGGGGATGCAGGTGGGGGAAGCGGGCGATGTGGCTGGGTGGGGCTGGCGGCGCAACCTGCCAGCGTTTGGGATGCGAAGGCATGTGAATCGTGACCTGTCCGGCTCTATATTTGGCGCTTATCTTACCACAACGCGCACAAAAGGAAAAGCCCTTCTCATACGAGAAAGGGCTTTCCTACCTGCGAAGTGTCCGGGCTTAGCCCTTAGTAGCCCAACCTTGCTTCTGGACAAAGTCGGTGATGACAGGCACTTCCACCCACTCGCCCTTGTAGGCCTTGACACCCAAGACGATGGCATAAATCCACACGAGCACGCCGATGCACGCCCAGCTCAGAACGATCGTCACAATACCCAGCCAGATAGATACCCAGGCATTGTACTTGATGAACGGGCGCTTCTTCTTGTCCTCGATCAGGAGCATGATGATCCCGATCACGGGGCAGAAGATGTAGCTCAAGAGGGACCATAGTTTATCGTCCTGAGTGATCTCGCCTCCACCCATAGGTGACCCAACCATTTCTGCCATTCGTTTCACCACCTTTCCTGCCGGCGCCTGCTGGATTTGGTGGAGCGCCCACGTGTCGCGTTCCACCGCCGGAATTGCCTGCTATTTTAGCAAAATATGGGAATGATGTCAATTCGTTGCGAGTTCCTGGGCCAAGACGGTTGTAAGGCCTGGATGGGATAGCGGGCTTGGAACGCCGGTCTCAGCCTGAGTACAGCGTGGCAATTGGTATTACAAATGGTATTGGAAGTGGCGGACGCCCGGCTTTGGCCGGGGCGTAACTACCCAGCCGCTCTCGTCGGATTCATCCGGCGGCTACACGGGCAAAACCAGGCGGATTTGACCGCTCTGGCCTGCCAGGCCCCGTTGTTGCTGCCGAAGGCTTGGCAATCCAAGCCGAGCAAGGTGAGCCGTTGCAGGGCGACGACCCGAATGGTTATGCCAGCGCAATAGAGGCGGCCAAGCCGATCTGCCCCAGGTGATAGGTGATCATCACCAGCAGCCGGGCTGCAGAGAACGGCCTGACGAAACGATCCCACGCCAGCATGGCATCGGAGGCGAAGAACAGGCTGGCTCCGGCGATGGCAAGCACGCGGCGCAGCGGTGTCCATTCCGGCCGAAATGGCGTGGCCCAGGCCGAGAAGAGCATCAGGCTGAGCACCAGGCTGTAGAGTGCTACGGGCACCAACAGCGCCGTCTGGCCCCGGCGGCGCAGGCCCGCCGCGATGCCCCGGAACAGCACGCTACCCACGAGCACGACGATGATGAGGAGCGCGAGCGCCGGCCACGGCGGCAGAGCCGGATTCAGCCCGACGATGTAGCAGACATGCGCCAGGAGAAACGCCGCCAGCCCCGGCAGGAAGAAACGTTCGCCGGGCAGCATCAAGAAAACGTCGCCCGCCAGTGAGAAGGCGAGTCCCGGCAGAAAGAAGCGCGCTTGCCAGACGTCGTGTGGGCCGCGTGTCACCCAGAGCGCTGCGATCAGGATGGCGAGTAACGTCGCCGGCTTGAGGACATATTCCGCTCGCCTATTGCCCCGGGCGACCGCCCACCAATCCGCCAGAGCCAAAACGAGTGCGACACCGAATGACTGTTCTCGGAGCCCCAACCTTCGACCTCCCTTCTGCCCTGTCAGGTCTTTAGTTCTCGGTACACAACGCAAGCTCTTGTCCCGTGGGCAGGCCCGGCCTCGCCGATGGCTAGAAGCCATCGGCTGAGCAGTGGAAGCCCGCGCAGTGGGCTGACGTAAGCCCGCCAGGGCTTTCATCTGCCCTCAGCCGTGTGCTTTGAGCGTACGGCGGGGGCTGCCGGAGGGGTTACGCCATTGTGCACCAGGAGCCTCGGGGATAGTTTTGCACTCACAGTTAGTACTACAACGATGGTTTCAAGTGACTCCGAGTTTCTCCAGAGTGCGTTTGCGGTGAGAGAGGTAAGCCATATGGTTAGCCCGCTGAATTCGGTACAACGCTTCCAGTGCGGCCGCCACATCGAAGACCGGCCTGGGCAAGACAGCCTGCAACAGCATGCGGGCCTGGGATACGGTCAGGGCTGGCGCATCCTCTCTCAAGTCCTGTTGCATGGTCACCAGAAACAGATGGGCGATCATCACCAGGGTCATATGATGATACCAACCCCGCCAACTGCGCATGGCATACTGGTTCATCTTCAGTTCATCTTTGCAATCTTCGATGCCCTGCTCCACCGGCCAACGAGCAGCACCCAACCACGCCAATTGTGCTTCGGGCGTTTCCCGAGGGGCGTTGCTGATGAAGTATTTTGTTTCCCTGCTCACCGCGTCCCGACGGACGGTCAGCCAGACCTCCGGGCCAGGCCGCCCATCGCGTACGGCTACCACCCGCCTGCAGGCCACATCGGCCACCAGGGGGCCCTTGCTCCCCTCATGCAAGGTATACCGTGTCCAACTCTCAGCCGGCCATTGCGCGGCGATTTCCGCCACCGTCTGGGGGGCTGGCATCTCTGCCCCCAGGCGCTCGCGGGAGGGTTTGCGACCCCGCCCTTTCCACTCCGGCACTTCGGTCTGAGGGCGCTCCAGCCACACCCGGGTGTCCACCGGCACTTCCATAAAGTACCAGTAGCCCAGTCCGGCCACCTTGTCCAGCAGCGAGGTGTCTCGGCCGAATGCTTCATCCCCCAACACCCAGTGAAAGGTCACCACCCCGCGGCGATGTACCCCCTCCAGCATCTCCCACGCCAACTCCTGGTGGGTGTGAAAGGAAAGGGTCTCGGGGATACCGCAACGCTGCCGACGCCCGGCATATTCGGGACTGAACCACACTTCAGGCAGGTACAACCGGCGGTCCAACAGGGTATAACCCTGAGCACTGGCGTAGGCCAGGAACACTCCCACCTGGCAGTTGTCCACCTTGCCCGTCTCGTTGCAATACTGGCGAGCGACCCCGGCCGATTCGCTCCCCTTGCGGGGGATGCCGGTGCTGTCCATGATCACCACCCCCTCCGGTTCACCCAGCGTCTCTTGGACTGCCCGCTGATGCTCTTCCAGCACAGCCTGGTCATCCCACGGGGAGGCCCCGATAAAGTTCTGCATGGCTCGCACGTTCTTCTCACCCAGGCGGCGAGCCATGGGCTGGGTGTATCGTTTCTCGCCATCCATCAGGCGGCCCTGAAGATACTTGAGGCCCCATTCCTGCTGCTCGCGGCGTTGAAAGTGAGGAGCAAAGCGCTTCCAAAAGGTTTGCAGGCGTCCCAACAAGCCACTGATCTGATGGGGTTTCAGGGTCAGTGTGGGAATTTCCCGTCGGCTTGCTGGGGGTTGCACAGATACTCCGATAGTAGCGTACATGGTCGTCCTCCCAAAGGCGCTCGATTTTCTGTTCCCTTAGAATAACACCGTTGATAGGCTGCCGTATCACGCAAACCATCGTTGTAGTATTAAGGTTCTGCACAACCATTGTCCCGACCATCCAGGGATTCTGGCCGTCTATCAGGACAACGACCCCAGCAAGGATATGAGCCACCAGGATATTGTCGCGGCTATCGCCAATTTGGAACGCAGCGGTGTACCCATAGCGGGCGGATTCTGGGTACTCAACGCCTACCGCCAGCCGAAGGCAACCTGATGACCGATTCGCTTTCGCGCGGTGTTTGCGGCCGGCGCATCTCCGTCGTCGGCACGAGCGGCTCTGGCAAGACAACCACGGCGGCCCAGATCGCGGAACGGCTGGGGATTCCGCATGTGGAGATGGACGCGTTGCACTGGGGATCCAACTGGAGCGAAGCGCCGTTGGAGGTGTTCTGTGAGCGCCTCTCGCAGGCGCTCAGTGGGCCGGCCTGGGTCGTGGATGGTAACTATGCTCGGCCAACCCGAATACGCCCATATCGCCGTCATGCACCTGCGTTCACCACGCGAGACGCGCGCGTGGATCGCCGGGCTATAACTCGAACGGAGCCAGACCAACGCTTATCCGCAGTGCCTTGTCTACCTGGTGCATCAGGCTGTCGGGCAGCCGGCCCATCAACTGGCGCAAGCGGGATTTCTCCACCGTGTAAATATGCCCCAGGTTGACGACCGATTCGTGGGGAAGCCCGCTCTCGGCGGGCGAGATCGGCACACAGACCGGCAAGCGCGCGGCATCGCGGTTGCTGGTGATGGCCGCCACGATCGTCAGGCGGCTGACGCGATTGCCCACGTCGTTCTGGATGATCAGCGCTGGGTGTGGCCCGCGCATCTCGCTGCCCTGGGCCGGGCTGAAGTCGAGATAGTATATGTCGCCTCGGCGTGGCGCTTTCACGGCCTGGGCTCCTCATCGTATGGCGGCAGCGTCTCAGCCGCCACGGCCAGGAAATCTTCCGCCAGAACCTTGTCATCTTCATCAATGCTGGCGTACAGCGCGCGGGTCTCGGCCAACACGTGTGGAGAGACTTCCTCTGTGATGGCACGCTCCAGGCTGCGGCGCACAAACTCGCTGCGCGATTGGCCCCTGCGGCGTGCGATGCTATCCACTTGCTCCAACAGGGACTGGGGCAGGCTTACGGCTATCTTGACTACCGCCATCTTTCATACCTCCTTCATACCAGATTATACTGCAGCATAACGAGTATGTCAATCAACGAGGAGAATGACATGAAGAAGATCGAGAACATGACCTACGAGCAAGCCTTTGCCGAGTTGGAGGAGACGGTGCGCAAACTGGAGGCCGGAGGGCTGACGCTAGAGGAAAGCCTGGCGCTCTTCGAGCGCGGGCAGGCGTTGGCCGCCCATTGCAACGCCCAACTCGACCAGGCCGAACTGACGATCAAGCAACTCACACCCCAGGGTGACGTCCCCTTCAGCCCGGAGCAGTAGCGATGGAAGCCATGTGCATCTGTGGCCTGGCGGGGCTGATGGCCGCCCTGTTCTTTGTTGCAGGCTTGACGCTGATCGCTTCGAGCAGCAAGTGCGAAGGGCGCAAGGGTGAGATCGCTCTCTTGGCACTGGGTGGTCTGTTGCTCCTGGGTTGTGTGTGTGCCGGCACCGGGATGGTATGTTCCGCCATCCTCATGTACGCCCAGCCTACGCCGGCTCCGACCAGCCTGCCGACACAGCAGCCTACTCGTCAGCCAACAGTGCGGCCCACCCGCTTGCCCATTCCCGCTCCTACCATCTCTCCCACTCCCCGACCCACCCGCCGGCCGACCGTATCACCGACCTTGCAACCCACTATCTCGCCTAGCCGTTCCTACCCCCTGGACGTGGCGCCCTATGTTGCCTCACTCTTGCCGGAGGAACAGGCCATCGTCGCCACACTCGACGATCCACCCGTCTACACACTCGATGTGCGCGTGGATTGGCGCAAACACACGGTCGCCGGAATCGAGACGCTGCTCTACACGAACAACGAAGGGCGGCCCCTCGACACGTTGTACCTGCGTCTCTATCCCAACGCTCCGTACTACGAAGAGGGCCGCACCGATGTCGGCACCGTTGCGCTGGACGGCCAAGCGATCGAATCGCGTGTGGCCGAAACGGTGCTAGAGATCACGCTGCCCCAGCCACTGGCGCCCGAGGGACGGGTGAGCCTCACTATCCCTTTCACCGTGACCGTTCCCCGCCGTGCGGATCGCTTCGGCTTCGATGACGACGTGATGATGCTAGGTCACTGGTACCCGCTCCTGGCGGTCTATGACGATGAGGGCTGGAACCTCGACCCTTACGTGGCGCTAGGTGACGCTTTCTACTCCGAGACCGGCTTCTACACACTCCACCTGACCGTGCCTGCCGGCACCGTCGTGGCCTCGACCGGTGTGGAAGTCGCGCGCGTCGAGCGGGGCGATGAGGTGCGCATCACCCTGGTCAGTGCGGCGACCCGCGATTTCACGCTTGCCCTCAGCCCCGACTATCGCACACTCAGCCGACAGGTCGGCGAAACGCGGGTGACTTCTTTCTACCTGCCCGGCGACGAAGGAGGCGCGCGTGACGCGCTCAACACGGCGGCCAAAGCCATCGAGGTCTTTAACACGCGCTTTGGCCCGTATCCGTACAGCGAGTTCGACGTGGCCGAGACGCCGTTCCTGATCGAAGGCTCTCCCGGCGGGATGGAGTACCCGGGCCTCGTCTTCATCAGCAGCGACTTGTACGAATCGGAGGGGTTCTACTCTACAGCACTCGCCGTCATCGTGGCGCACGAGACGGCACACCAGTGGTGGTATTCTACCGTGGGCAATAACCAGGTGGACGAACCCTGGCTGGATGAAGCATTCGCCACGTTCGCCGAGATTCTCTATGTCGAAGAGACCGAGGGCAAGGCCGCCGCCGAGGAAACCGCGGCGCTGTGGGTCGAGTTCCCATATCTGCTGGCGACGATGATGGGCGAGGACCGGCCTGTCGCCACATCACTCCTGGAATTCGGCGACGACAGCATGCTTTACAGCGCCATCGTCTACAGCAAGGGGGCGCTCTTCCTGCGCGAGTTGCGTGCCCTGGTGGGCGACGAGACCTTCTTCGCTATTCTGCAGCACCATTACCAAGCCCATTGCTACGGCATCGTGCCCCCAGAGGGCTTCCGCCGCTCCATCGCCGAGGTTACCGGCGGCGCTCCCGACGCGTTCGCGCTCTACGACCTGTGGATCCTCTCAGATGAAACGCCCCCAGGGTTCGGGCTACCCGGGCCCGAGATTCCAGAGGAAAGCCTGGAGGGCGATTGGGAGGTGTTTCGCCGACTGCAGGAACTGTGGGAGCAAATGGAAGAAGGTAGGCGATAGCGTATCACTGCCCGTAGAGGGCTACCGCAGCGAACCCCCCAGCGCCTCCTCGACCGCGCGCACGATCTCACCGGACGAGACCAGCGCCGCGGCCTGTGCGATGTCGGGGTAGAGCACGCGGTCGCGCTCGCGGTGGCCGATGGCGGCGCGGATGCAGTCGTAGGCCGCGCGTGTCCCCCGGCCCAGTACGGGCGGGTCGCCCGCGACGCTGCGCCAGCCCTTCCTGATCTCTTCCTCTTCGCAATATTGCACATACTCCTGCCCTGCCAGGCGAAAGTCGAGCGCCTGCACCGCGCACAGCATCTCGATGCCCACGATCTGTTGCACGTTCCACAGCACCTCGCGCGTGTGGCGCGCGGCGTTGGGCGCCATGCTCACGTGATCTTCCTGGTCCTCGCAGGTGGGGATCGAGTCTACGCTATCGGGATGGGCCAGCGTCTTGTTTTCGGAGACGAGCGCGGTGGCGGTGTACTGGGCGATCATGAAGCCATTGTGCATCCCGACCTCACCCTCGGGGCTGCGTACCAGCATCGCTTCCAGGTTGTGGTTCAACGCACCGGTCAGCAGGCGGAAGACGCGCCGCTCGGCGATGGCGCCCAGTTCGGCGACGGCGATGCGCAGGAAATCCATCGCAAAGGCCAACGGCTCGCCGTGAAAGTTGCCGCACGAGACTGCCTTGTAGCGCCGGGGCAGGTAGTAGGCATCGGCCGCGTCCTGTGCAGAGAAGATGAGCGGGTTGTCGGTGGCGGCGTTCAGTTCGATCTCGACGATCTGGCGCACCCAGGCGATCACGTCGCGCGCTGCACCGATGACTTGCGGCGCGCAGCGGATCGAGTAGGCGTCCTGCGGCGGGCAGCGCTGCGGGTCCACCGCCTGGTCACCGTCGAGCAGGGTGCTGCCTTCCATCAAGCGCAATACATGGGCGGCGCAGTCCATCTGACCGCGGTGGCCGCGTGCGCGGTGCACCTGCGGGAAAAAGGCGTCGCGGTAGCCCTTGACCGCCTCGACCGTCAGCGCCAGCGCGATCTCGGCGTTCCTGACGAGTAGTTCGGCGTCGTGGACGGCCAGTGCAGCGATGGCGGCGGAGAAGGTGGCCCCGTTGTTGAGCGCCAGCCCTTCCTTGGCCTGCAGCACCCAGCGTGCGATCCCGGCCTGTTCCATCACGGGCTTGGCATAGGCGCGCACTTTGAGCACACTGCGACCGGTAGCGTCCTCGACGGCCACACAGCCCGCCGGATCGTGCGCCTGCGGGTCGAACGGCACGAGTACCTCGCCGCTTTCCTCCGCCGGGTCAGGCCCGTGCGGGGGCTTGCCAATCGCCAGCACCAGGTGGGAGAGCGGCGCAAGATCCCCGCTCGCCCCGACCGAGCCTTTCTCCGGCACGGCGGGATAGATGTCGGCGTTGAGCATCTCAACTAGCGAGCCGATGACGCCGGGGCGGATGCCGGAAAAGCCCTTGACCAGCGTGTTGGCGCGGATCAAGAGCGCGGCGCGCACCACGTCTTCGGCAAAGTAGCGCCCCACGCCCGCCGCGTGGCTGGTGATCAGGTTGCGCGAGAGCCACTGCGCCTGCTCCGGCGTCTCGAACAGCCCTTCGAAGGCGCGCGAGCCGAACGGCGTGTTGACGCTGTAGACGGCCATAGGCCGGCCATCTGCGCCCGTGATCTCGCCGTTGGCGACCCGCTCCACCCAGCGGCAACTCTCAAGTGCGCGGGGGTTAGGTTGCAGCGGCGCGACCCTGGCGCGCCCGCGCGCCACCGCGACGACATCCTCGATGGTGAGGCTTTCGCCTGTCAGCACGATTTGCCCGTTCATCCTGGCCTCCTTCAAAGCGTCTCTTGACAAGAGCGTACCGCAGTTCCGGGAAAAGCGCAAACGGGGCAGCGCCGGGTTTTGACTTTCACACCGGGTTGAGTTATACTACTTGGTGGACATAGGTAGTGGCGGTGTGAAGGGGGTAGCTATAGATGGGCAAGACCGTGACGCTCAAAGAGACGAGGGCTATCTATGCGGTAACGCCAGACGAGGCCCAACTGAGCCAGGCGCCGTTCACGATTGAGCGGGATGGAAACCCTGTGGCCGCCGTGATACCGATTGACGAGTATCGAGAGTTCACGGCCTGGCGGGAGCAGGCGGGCTCCCGGCCTGCAGCTCATGGCGGAGACGCCTCACGTAATGAGGCATTGGCGGCTCTGGAGAAAGAGCGCGCTGCCTTTCTGCGCCTCAAAGAACAACTGCTCCGCACCCACCGTGGCAAGTACGTCGCCATACTCGATGGTCAGGTCATAGACGCGGACGCGGACGATCGTGTCTTGACCAAGAGGGTGTATGCTGAACACGGATATGTTCCTATCTACATAGATCAGGTGACCAAGGAAGCGCCTGTACGGCGATTGCTCTCTCCCAAGAAGGTGGCATCCTGATGCCCCGCTACAGCACCGAGTTCGATCCACCAGCGTCCATGGTTGGCTTTACGGTCTATTGCCCGGTCGATCACGGGCGGGCAGCGAGCGTTCGGGGGGAACTGGATTCCGGCGCAGAGATCTCTGTGCTGCCGCAAAGCCTGGTTGACGAACTTGGTCTCATGCCGCGCAGGATGATACTCGCTCAAGGTTACGACGGCTCCCAAAGCCAGTGGGCGACCTATATGTGGATATGGAGATCGAGGGGTGGCCGATTGATGGCGTGGAAGTGATCGCATTATCTCGACAGGATGCTATCCTCGGCCGTGACGTGTTGAACCGCTTCATCGTTACTCTCAGTGGGGAAGACTTGGCCCTGGAGATCACAGATCCGTAAAGCCAGACGCTGCCCCGATGCAACCGCCCCAGCCCGCACCGGTTGGGGCGGTTTGTGTTGCCGGATACTACCGTTCGCGGCCGATTGGGACTATAATCGAAGTATGGCTTCCCTCATCGAATGCGTCCCCAATTTCAGCGAAGGCCGCCGGGCGGAGGTCATCCATGAGATCGTTGTGGCGCTGAGCGCGCCCGGCGTGCAGGTGCTCGACGTGCAGTCGGACGCCAGCCACAACCGCACGGTGGTGACGCTGGTGGGGCCACCGGAGGCGGTGCTGGAGGCGGCTTTCGCGGGCGTGGCCTGCGCCGCGCGGCTCATCAATATGGACGAGCACACTGGCGAGCATCCGCGCATCGGCGCGACCGACGTGGTGCCGTTCGTCCCGCTGCGCGGCGTGACGCTGGACGAGTGTGCAGAACTGGCCCGGCGGCTGGGCCGCAGGGTGGGGGAGGAACTCGGCATCCCGGTCTATCTCTACGAGGCGGCGGCTACCCGCCCCGACCGCGTGAACCTGGCCGACGTGCGCCGCGGCGAGTACGAAGGGCTGAAGCGCGAGATCGAGACGAATCCCGACCGCGCTCCCGACTTCGGCCCGGCGCATCTGGGCACGGCCGGCGCCGTTGCCATCGGCGCGCGCCCGTTTCTCGTTGCCTTCAACGTCTATCTCAACACCGGCGATGTCGAGATTGCCAAGCGCATCGCCCGCGCTGTGCGCGCTTCCTCCGGCGGCCTGCAGCACGTCAAGGCGCTGGGCTTGCTTGTGGGCGGGCAGGCGCAGGTCTCGATGAACCTCACCGATTTCACGCGCACGCCGCTCCATCGGGCGTTGGAGATGGTGCGCCGCGAGGCGGCGCGGTATGGCGCGGCGGTCGTGCGCAGCGAACTGGTGGGTTTGGCCCCGCAGCAGGCGCTCCTGGATGCGGCGGCGTGGTATTTGCAACTCGACCTGGCCCCGCAGCAGGTGCTGGAGAACCGGCTTTCTGGCGTCATTCTGAGCGAAGCGAAGAATCTCGTTTCGCAAGAGAAGAACGAGACCCTTCGCTCCGCTCAGGGTGACAAGCCGCCCTACGTAGAATTCCTGGACGCGCTGGCATCGGAGCAGCCCGCCCCTGGCGGCGGGTCGGCGGCGGCGCTGGCGGGGGCGCTCGCGGCGGCGCTCGTGGCCAAGGTGGCCCGGCTGACGCTGGGCCGCGACCGGTTCGCGGCGGTGCAGGGCGAGATGGAGACGTTGCTGGCGGAGACCGAGCGGTTGCGCGCCGCGCTTACCGCGCGCGTGGCCGAGGACGCCGCTGCTTACGAGCAGGTCGCGGCGGCCTACCGGCGGCCCAAAGGAACCGACGAGGAGCAAGGTGCCCGCCGGGCCGCGATCCAGGCCGCGCTGGCACACGCCGCCGAGGTGCCCTTGGCGACGGCACGCGACGCCGCGACGGTGCTCGAACTGGCCTCCACGGTGGCACGGCTGGGGAACCCCAACGCCCTGAGCGACGCGGGCTGCGCCGCGCACCTGGCGCGCGCTGCCTTCGAGTGCGCCGCGCTGAACGTGCGCGCCAACGCTGTGCAGATGACCGATCGCGAACAGGCCGCCGGCTGGCTCGCCGAATTGGAGCGGTTGCGGGCGCGCGGTGAAACAGCATTTGCAGAGGCCATCGGAGTGCTCGAGAAACGCGAGTAAGCCGGACACGGATCCACATGGATGGACACGGATCATTGCAGATAGAAAAACAAGAATCCGTGAAATCCGCGTTCATCCGTGTACCACGGATTGATTGTGGCAGGGGGCTACGCCATGGCTGACAAAAGAATTATCAGGGCACCACGCGGGACGGCGCTGACCTGCAAGAACTGGCTGATCGAGGCCGCCTACCGTATGATCCAACACAACCTCGACCCAGAAGTGGCGGGCGACCCCGACAACCTCATTGTCTACGGCGGGCGGGGCAAGGCGGCGCGCAACTGGAAATGCTTCGACGCTATCCTCGAGTCGCTGCGTAACCTCGAGCCCGACGAGACGTTGCTCGTGCAATCGGGCAAGCCGGTGGGTGTCTTACGTACCCACCTCGATGCGCCGCGCGTCATCCTGGCCAACTCGAACATCGTTCCCGCCTGGGCCACGCAGGAGAACTTTGACCGCTGGGAGCGCGAGGGGTTGACGATGTACGGCCAGATGACTGCCGGGTCGTGGATCTATATCGGCACGCAGGGCATCCTGCAAGGCACCTACGAGACGCTCGCCGCCGCTGCCGAGACGCACTTTGGCAAGGGGGCATCGCTCAAGGGCAAGTTCGTGCTCACGGCAGGGCTGGGCGAGATGGGCGGGGCGCAGCCGCTGGCGATCACGATGAACGAAGGCGTCGGCCTGATCGTGGAGATAGACCCGCGCCGGGCGCAGCGAAGACTCGACACCGGCTACCTCGACGTGGTGGTAACCGATCTCGACAAGGCGCTCGCGCTGGTGGACGAGCACAAGTGGTGTAAGACGCCTATCTCCATCGGCCTGATCGGCAACGCCGCCGACGTGTTCCCCGAACTGGTGCGCCGGGGCGTCATTCCCGATGTCGTCACCGACCAGACGCCTGCCCACGACCCGCTGATGTACGTGCCCAACCGGATGACGCTCGAAGAGGCGGAGCGGTTGCGCGAAGCCGACCCGAAGAAGTATCAGCAGGAATCGGCGCGGGCGATGGCCGAGCACTGCGCGGCGATGGTCGAGATGCACAGGCGCGGTGCGGTCGTTTTCGACTATGGCAACAACCTGCGCCAGCGCGCGCTCGACGCGGGCGTGGCGGACGCTTTCTCCTACCCCGGCTTCGTCCCGGCCTACATCCGTCCGCTCTTCTGCCAGGGCAAGGGGCCGTTCCGCTGGGTGGCGCTCTCCGGCGATCCCGAAGACATCTACGCCACCGACGCCAAAATCCTGGAGCTCTTTCTCGAGGACGAACACCTGCGCCGCTGGATCAAGATGGCGCAGGAGAAGGTCCACTTTCAGGGGTTGCCCGCGCGCATCTGCTGGCTGGGCTACGGCGAGCGGGCGCGCGCAGGGCTGGCGTTCAATGAGTTGGTTGCCAGCGGCGAGGTGAGCGCCCCCATCGTCATCGGGCGCGACCACCTCGATGCCGGCTCCGTCGCCTCGCCCAACCGCGAGACGGAGGGGATGAAGGACGGCTCCGACGCCATCTCCGATTGGCCGCTGCTGAACTTTGCGCTCAACGCCGTGTGCGGGGCGACGTGGGTCTCGTTCCACCACGGTGGCGGGGTGGGCATCGGCTACTCCCAGCACGCCGGGCAGGTCGTCGTCGCCGATGGCACGCCGGAGGCGGCGCGCCGGCTGGAGCGCGTACTCACCGCCGACCCGTGGCTGGGCGTCATCCGCCACGCCGACGCGGGGTACGAAGAGGCCGTCGCCGTGGCGCGGCGGGAGGGGTTGAAGGTGCCGATGCTGAAACAGGGGGGATGAGGGGTCTACTTGAGCAACTCGACGAACTCGTCGCAGGTGAGGCCTGCGCTCTTGATGATCCGCAACGTCAGCCCACGCCCCAGGTCACGGCTGTGCCATGGCACCACCACGCGGCGCCCGTCGCTGGCACGCCACAGGACGACATGGCTGCCGATCTGGTGATCGATCTCAAAACCGGCCTGCTCTAGTGCTCGGATCACCTGAGACGGTTTCAGTGCGGGGAAGCGACATCATGCCGGTTCCAGAGCCACGCTCAACCGTCCGATGAACTGCTCCTCAGCGTATTCAATGGGGATCGGTTCACCATGCTTGAGCAGACTGGCGCAATATGCGCGGATCGCGTCAGCAGCCATCAAACGCGCTTCTTCCAGGCTGTTCCCTTCGGTGTAGCACCCCGGCAGGGCAGGCACAGAGACCAGGTATTCGCCTTCAGGCTGACGTTCGATGATCACGGTAAACCGATATGTATCCATTGACTCATTCTCGGATTCAACAGGCACCGTGGAGATTTCCATTGCAAACCCCTATTTGGCTAGTGTGTGTATGCTATTATACCGCGCTCAGATTGCTGGTCAAGGAGTGATCAACCGCAATGAATGCCGACTTGCTCATCCACTCCGCCGCACAGTTGTGCACGATCCCGCCCCACGACGGCGGCCCGCAGCGTGGAGCACGCCTGGGCGACCTGGGGCTGATCGAAGGCGGGGCCGTGGCCTGTGCCGGTGGGCACATCGTCGCCGTTGGCTCCACAGCGGAGGTGCGTGCCCGCTGGCGGGCTACCGTCGAAATTGATGCCACAGGCCGCGTGGTTTGCCCTGGTTTCGTGGACGCGCACACGCATGTTGTCTGGGCGGGTGACCGCGCTGGCGAGTTCGTGCAGCGCGTGCAGGGTGCGACCTATCAGGAGATCGCCGCATCCGGCGGGGGCATCCTCGCCACCGTGCGTGCCACTCGCGCCGCGTCGCTCCTGCAACTGGTGGCCGAGTCCCGCAGGCGGCTCGACCGGATGCTGGCGCACGGCTCTACCACCGTCGAGGTCAAGACCGGCTACGGGCTTTCGCCGGAGGACGAACTCAAGATGCTGGAGGCCATCGCTGTCTTGCAGGCCAGCCACCCGGTCACACTCGTTCCTACCTTCCTCGGCGCCCACGCGGTTCCGCCGGAGTATCGAGACGATCCTGACGGCTACGTGGACTTGGTTATCGAAAAGATGCTGCCGGCGGTCAAATCGCAAATCAGCAAATCGGCAAATCAGCGAACCCCCAATCCCCAATCCCTAATCCCTGATCACTTATTCTGCGATGTGTTCTGCGACGAAGGCGCCTTCACGCTGGAACAGTCGCGGCGGGTGTTGGAGGCAGCGCAGGCGCTGGGCTTTGGGCTGAAAATCCACGCCGACGAGTTCAAGCCGCTGGGCGGGACCGCGCTGGCGGTGGAACTCGGTGCAACCTCGGCGGATCATCTGGTCTGCACGCCAGCGGAGGAAATTGCATTGCTGGGTCGATCGGATACCGTGGCGGTGGCGCTCCCGGCCACGCCGTTCGGCTTGGGCTTGCGCGAGTATACTCCGGCACAGGCCATCCTAGAGGCGGGTGGCATTCTCGCGCTGGCGACGGACTGCAACCCCGGCACCGCCTGGTGCGAATCCATGCCGTTCGTCATCGCCCTGGCCTGCCGCACTCTGCCGCTCACACCTGCCCAGGCGTTGGTCGCGGCCACGCTCAATGCCGCGCACGCGGTCGGGCTGGGGGACGAGGTGGGTAGTCTGCAGGTGGGCCGCCGCGCCGACATCCTGATCCTCGATCTGCCCGGCGTAGACCATCTGGGCTATCGCTTCGGCGTGAACGTACTGAGGTGGGTGATCAAGGGGGGACAGGTTGTGTATGCAGCGCGATAGGCGCTTACAGCGCCAATGACGGCAGAGTTGTGGCTATACTTGCTCAGCTGCACCGCTCGGCTGCAGTAGTTCCGAAGGAACTGCCCCCATTGCGAGCGAAGCGAGCAATGGGCATAAACGCTTTTCCCTTACTCGAACAGATCGGCGTGAGAGCCGGTTCGAATCAGCACGATCTCGTCTTTCGCCGATTCGTAGATCAGCAACCAATCTGGCTCGAGGTGGCACTCTCGCGTGCCCTTTAGTCGTTTCAGATACCGTGTTCGCTCTTGGTCGCACCGGCCTGAAAGAGCCGGTGCTGGCAAGTCTCCGTGCGAGGAAAAAACAGTTCCAGCGCCGCCCGTTCACGGCGGCGCGGTCGGCGAAACACGGTCTCTGGTAGGGCAATTGGTATAGCTCAAGGCGAAACGTTGACTGTTGAAAGTATATCTGGCCATAGCGGCCCGCGCGCTATCGTCCATCTTGATCTGGACGCCTTCTTTGCCGCGGTCGAGGTGCTGGAGAACCCCGACCTGGCAGGCAAGCCTGTGCTCGTCGGCGGGCGGCCCGAGGAGCGCGGCGTCGTCGCGGCGGCCTCGTACCCCGCGCGCGCGTTCGGCGATGCTTCTCTTCGAGCGGGCCTGGCAGCGCGGGCGGCCGGTGCGGCTGCTGGGGGTGGCGGGGCGGAATCTCTCGCCCTCGGCAGGGCAGTTGCCGCTGTTTTGAGGGCGATGTCGCGGCTAGGTCGAGGCAGGCGTCAGGGGGATGCCCTCTGCGGCGATGTTCCGGTAGAGGCCGAAGCGGCGTTCGCGCATGCGCTCCCAGCGCTCCTTGCCGACGACGCGGGGGCTGATGAGCACATTGAACTCTAGCGAAGCGTCAGCAGCCAGGGTGCTGATGGCGTGGCTGAGACGCCAGTCGTCGTGATCCACGACAACGAGGATGTCTATGTCCGACCATGACGTGCCGTCGCCTCGCGCTTTTGAACCAAAGAGTATGGTCTGAAGCACGCGGTCTGAATGATGTTGCTGTAGCGAGTCGAGGAAGGCTCTGATTGCCTGTCGTTCTTTAGAGCGGAGGCATCTTTTCACAACCATCCTCCTGCGCGCAGGTAGCATTCGATTCGCTCGACGAAGCGCCGGGCATCCTCGAGGTCGGCCTTGGCGCGCTCTGGCTCTATAGCCGCCTCCACATCGTAATCGCCGGTTTCCCGGTCGTCCATCACGCGCCCGTACGTTTTGCTATACTCGGCCTCGATCAGCCCCGTCTTGACGAAACGCTCTCGGAATGCCGCGATGACGCCCGAGTGTTTGCTGCGGGCAAGACCCAGGGTTGCCAGCAGCGCGTTGGCGGCGTAGAAGATGGCATAGTAGGCGCGGTTGACCGCCGATCCGTAAAAGCCGTCGGCCAGGTTATGGGCTGCCACCTCCAGCATCTCGCGGGCGCGCTCGATGTAGAGAACAACCTCGTCTTTCGCGGCTTGCTCTGTCTCCATCGTCACCTGCCAAAAGTATAACCGGAAACAGGGAGAAAGGCAAGATCAGCGCAGCAAGTACGCCGCCGCCGTCGTCGCCAGCGCCACGCCCGCCAGGAGCGCCAGCCCGTAGCGCATCACGGCCTGCAGCACGGGCGCCTCTTCTGCGCGCACGGTGCTGCAGCCCACGATGATCTTGGCCGGGGCGAACGCCGAGCCGATGCTGCCGCCCGCCATCTGCGCGGCGATGATGACGAGCGGGCTGATGCCGACGAGCGTCGCCACACTCTGCTGCAGGTTCCCAAAGACGACGTTCGAGTTGGTGTTGGAGCCGGTCATGAACGCTCCCAGCGCGCCGATGAACGGGGAGGCCAGCGGAAACGTACGGCCTGCTACTTTGGCGATCCCCTCGGCCAGCAGGACCGTCATCCCGGCATGCTCCATCGTGGCGGCCATCGCCACCATCGCCGCTGTACCCAGGCTGGAGCGCAGCGCGCGCTTGACGACGCCGCGTGCGATGCGCCGCTCCGCGCCAGGGCGGTAGTAGCCGCACAGACGATACAGCCCATAAGCGATCAGCGAGGCGTAGGCCAGCAGCGCCCCGGCATGGCCGAACACGGCAATGGTGCGGCCTGCGCCTGCCGGTGTGACCCAGCCGCGCGCGGTGACCAGTTCGGGGAATTGTCCGCCGATGACGGCGTGCCCGTTCAGGAACTGCTTCAGCGGGAGGATCAACTCTGCGGCGAGGATGATGGCGACCAGGAGCGCGTAGGGGACGAATGCCCACACGAGCGGCATCCGCGTGTTCGGACGTTCCGCTTCGGCAGGAACATCCTGGCTGCCTGCCCTGAGCATAGCCGAAGGGAAGCCGGGTCTCCGGGTGTTCCACCAGGCCCACGCCACGCCGACCGCCAGCCCTGCCAACCCGGCCATCATCGAGCCGATCACGTCCATCCTGTGCGTGGCAACGAAGAACAGGACGGCGGCCATCACCGGCCCAATGATGAACAGCGGCGCCAGCCCGGCCTTGAGCGTGCGCCCGCCGCCCGCCGCCCACAGTGTGGCTGCGCCGCAGCCCAGGCAGGTCAGCCCCATCATCACCGCCGACCAGGGGGCGATCTCTGGCGCGCTGCGCCCGGTTGCGGCGACCATCGCCGTCATCGAGGCGCCCAGCGAACCGAACGCGACGGCCCAGGGATGTCCCACCGAGGGGATAATCACGGCGGCGAGGGCCGGAAAGCCCAGCCCCACCAAGAGCGGCGCGATGACTGCTACCGGCACGCCAAAGCCGCCCACGCCCTGAAGGAAGGCGCTAAAGACCCAGCCCAGCAGGAGTGCCTGCAAGCCCCGGTCGGGCGTGAGGCGCAGCAGTCCCGCGCCGACGGTCTCGACGGCGCCGGCCTCGTCGGTGACGCAGTAGAACAGGAGCGCGCCCCAGATGATGTAGAGCACGTACAGGGCCAACAGTAAGCCCTTCAGTTGAGCGTAGGCCAGCACCTGCCAGCCCGCACCGAAGCGCAACGCGCCCACCGTGAGCGCCGCCAGCCAGCCGACCGCGCCGGCTTTGGCTCCATCCCAACGGAAACGCAACATCAGGATGAGGACGGCCAGGATGGGGAGGCAGGCGAATAGCCAGTCCAGCAGCAGTGTCATACCATTACTCTCCGACAACGACAGATTGCAGGACAACAGCATCTGTGGATGAGCCGGCGACGGCCAGCCGCGCGCCGGTCTCGGCGATGTACATCCCCACCTCCAGGCGATGCTCACCCGGCACGGTGTCGGCGCGGATGGGGATGGCATAGGTGTCGGCCACCACTTCGCCGGCGACCCACAGCGTGGTGGGATACGTGCCGCCCACCGGCGGGTTGTCCCGCTGGCCGCTCATCGAGCCGTCGGCAGCCACGAGGTGCGTAAAGACGGCATAGTTCCCGTCCATCTCGGCCAGCGCCCGCCAGTACAGCGTCAGCGTGAGCGTCCCCCCCGGCGCGACCTCTTCCGCCGATAGATCATAGCCCAGCAGTTCCACCTGGCCGCCCAGCGTGACACCGAGCGGGTGCGCGATGGGCGGCACGTCAAAGGTGCGGTTGATGGGCTGGACTGTGATGCTGCCTAGGTCAACCGTCCGGTTGGCGACCTGCACTTGCAGCGGGTAGTCACCCGGCGGCATATCGCGCGGCAGGCGCGGATCATACCGGTCGGCGACGATCTCGCCGGCAGCCCAGGTGGAGGTGGGATACGTGCCGTGAACAGGGGCGCCTCTGTAGAGCGTCGCATCACCCAGGGTGAGGATGATGTCGTAATTGGCCAGGGGCGCTGTGTTTGCCTGCCAGAACAGCGTCAGGTAGAGCGGCTCGCCGGGGCGGGCGCGGGTCGTGTCGAGATTGGCGCCCAGCAGGGTCAGGCCGTCGGCGCGGGCATCCAGGCGCGTGCGAATGTCCAGGGCGTCTGGGTTGGGCGGCGCAGCGGCACGGCTCAGGCGTAACGGCAATTCGACGCCGGTGCCGGTATAGCGCCCATCGGGATCGAGCACGTTGAGCGTCGCGTTCGCCTGCGCCGAGTAGAGGCTGAAGTGCACAGCATACTCGCCGGGGGGCGCCCCGGGAGCGACCGGAATGATCAGGTGATCCACAATCGTTTCACCAGGAGTCCATTGCTCGGCGGGGTAGTGAAACGGCGAGACCTCGCCCCAGGCAAAGCCCCACGGATCGGCCAGGCGCGCGACGGGGCCATAGTCGCCCTGAGCGGGCACATTCACCACGCGCCACCACACGGCCACCTCGGCGTTCGCACCGGAGCGCGGCTCGCCGACCACGTCGTAGCCGAGCAACGTGGCGGCGTTCGCCAGGTTCGCGCCCAGCGGGTTGGTCGGCGACGTGCCGGGTGTGGCACCGATGCGATAGACGCGGAAGGCCGGCGCGCCTTCGGGGCCGGGCGGCGCAGCGACGAAAGAGCCCGCCGGCAATGTGGACTCTATCCAGGCCAGGTCGTCCGCGGCCGAGCGCGGCACGAGCAACCGCGCCTCCCCTTGCGCCGGGAAGACAACGGTGCGCCCGCCGGTAAGCCAACGGATGCGGTCGTAATCGCGGGCCAGCGCAGCCAGGGTAGGATGGCGGTAGTGGATGCTGGCGACGTAGACGGTCGTGTCGGTCAGATCGGTTGTATTGAGGTAACGGGCCACATCGGCCAGGTCGCCATCGGCGGCGTAATACAGCGCGGCGGAGGAAGCCCAGTGGCGAAAATAGGCGATAGTAGTTGCCAAGAGCAAGGCAGCAAAGAGAATGACATATGACAAATGACAAATGACCCAACCTGCCGATTGACTGATTTGCCGATTTGCCGATTGCCGATTTGCCGATTGCCGATTTGCCGATTTGCGATTTGCGAGTTTGGAGATTAGTGCTTGGAGCGCCGAGAGGCCGAGAGCGGGGAAGACGTAGACGAACGGCAGGAGGCCGATGGTGCGCAGGTTACTGGGCGTGATGTCGCCGACGGCCAGGGCGCTGGGCAGAAGCATCGCCGGCAGGGTGATCAGCAAAAAGATGCGCGTTGCCGGTAGACAGGGGGGAAAATTGCCGATTTGCCGATTTGCCGAATGGCCGATTTGCCGATTTGCCGAATGGCCGATTTGCCGATTTGCCGACTTGCCGATTGGCGATGTACGATTGGCGATGAGTACCACGATGCCCAGGACGAAGAGCGCCGCCGTCACAGGGTCGAACAGCGAGCGGCCGGGGAGGTTGAAGCGGATGTAGGGGTCACCGCGCAGGAAGAACATCGCCAGGCAGGCGCGCAACCCAGTCCAGGCAGCGGCCCAGTCGGTGGCGGTGACCTGGCGCGTGCGGTTCAGGAAACTGCCGGGATGGGTCCACCAATAGTAGGCCAGCGGGGCCAGCACGAGTGCGGCAACGGCGGCGAAGAGAACGAGTTGCCCCAGACGGGCGCGGCGGCGTTCTCGCTCGGCAACGATGAGCGCGAGCCACGCGGCAGCCAGTGGGATGGGGAAAGCGCGGGCGGCCAGGTACGTGTACGCGGTCAGGCCGCAAAAGGCACCGCTAAGAAGAAGCCAGGGGGCCTCACCCCTCCCCCCACCCCCTCCCCTCTCCTGGAGGGAGAGGGGAGGGGGCAAGGGGTGAGGTCGGGATACCCGCAACCCTCGCCACAACGCAGCCACCGTGAGCGCCTGCATCAGCGGCTGGGTCACCGCGCGAAAGCCGTAGCGGCTAAAGACGAGGTGCCAGAACGAGACGGCTAGAAACGCGGCGGTCAGGAGTGCGATCCGATCCGCGTCAGGCCGGCCGTGGAAGAGTTCGCGCACCGCCCAGGCAGTTGCCGCGACGGTGGCGATCCCGATCAGGGCGGCACTCAGCCGCAACGCGAAGGGCGTAGCACCGAGCAATCTCATCCATAACGCGGCCCAGTAGAAGAACAGCACCTCTTTACCGGTGTAGGCGGGGATGAAGACGGGCGTGGTGGCGCCGCGGGCAATCTCGCCGGCCAGGATGACGTTGGCGGCCTCGTCGTAATGGAGGCCCAGGGGCAAATCGGGCAAGCGGTACAGACGCAGGCCGGCTGCAATGAGCACAAGCAAAAGCAGCACCGGGGCAAAATGCCGGCGCAGAACGGGATGGGGACTATTCATTGGCCGTTCCCCACAGGCGTTTAGGATACACCCCGCGCTCGATCAGGTCGGCGATTGCCTGCTTGGCGGCTATTCGGTCTTGGGGAAAAGTCATCCCGAACCATCTCTCCGGGGTCGGGAGAACCCGGACTCTGGCCTTCCCTTCGTGAATCAGGTCTCTCACCACGTGAGGGAGAAAGTACTCGGCTTTCCGAAGGTCGTCGCGGTTTGCTCGGAGAAACGCCTCGAAGCGGGCCCACAGTTCCGGGAACAAACTGGGCGTGAATCCCCACATATTCATAGAGACGATGCTCTCTGGCGCGATCTCGGCCCAATGCCTATCGTTTTCGAGATACCTGACTATTCCACCGGAGCGTTCGACCCGGGTGCGCTCGTGCACTGCCACCAGGTATCCATCTGCGTCCACCGTACACACGCCGCGTGAGACAGGGCCGTATTCTGTGAGCGTGTTTTCCAGCACATAGCCCACCATGCTGTAATGGTAGATGCCATCGTGATCCGACGCGCTCCCCAGATAGTTGCCGAGGATTTGGAAGGAGGTGTGCCCATAAAAGTCATCGGCATTGATCACAGCAAAGGAAGAGTCTACCACGCCACGACAACTGAGCACCGCGTGGGCTGTCCCCCACGGTTTCTGCCTCTCGGGAGGGACTCGAAAGCCGGCCGGTACGTCTTCCAGCCTCTGTAGCACGTAGGCGGCATCGCAATGCGATTCGATGGTCTTGCCCACGCGCGCCCGGAAGGCTTCCTCCATGTCTGGATTGATCACAAAGACCACCTTCCCAAATCCGGCTCTCAAGGCATCGTAGACCGAGTAATCTATGATGACCTCACCGTATGGGCCTATGGGGTCGAGTTGCTTCAGCCCTCCGTAGCGACTGCCGATGCCGGCAGCCATCACAACCAGCGTGAGTTCTGAGTAGGAACTTGGCTTGTGCATCGGAGGACATTATAGCAGGCAGAAGGCAGGATGCAAGATGCAGAATGCGCGGCGCAAGGCGCATCCTCTGAATGCGCAACGTGTTTTCATGCACGAGAGAGGAAACAGTGGAGACATCGGAGTTGTCATGGTTGTGCGTGTTTCTGATGCTGTGGTACAGTTGGTGGGGTATTTGCGTGGCCGGCGAGACAGGCTTATAATAGTTTCCGGTACAAAACACGGCGGATGCCCCGATTTATCGGGGGCTTCCCGGCTAAAGCCGGGCCTCCAGGCCGGTTTTGTACCGAG
>FWPU01002370.1_pt1 | contig 52550 bp, 36 predicted proteins | sample 2228361 | NCBI WGS metagenome assembly FWPU01 (sample SAMEA103939777, study PRJEB20133) | metagenome | reverse complement strand
AAGGCCGATATGTCGTTCGACAACTCCATGAACCAGATTTATTCACTAAAACAGTTTTACGTGGGTTTGGTTTGTATGCCTAAGTTTTTACCCCTATTGAAAATAAAATACCCACTTTTGCTCATGGCTGTACCCATCAAATTTGGCACCGACGGCTGGCGTGCCATCATCGCAGATGACTACACGGTAGAGAATGTCAAGCGTGTGGCCGAAGCCACAGCCCGCTACATGAAGGCACGCCATATGAAGCGTGCAGTAATTGGTTACGACTGCCGCTTCGGCGGGCAGCTCTTTGCCGATACCACCGCCCGTGTGCTGGGTGCTTACGGCATCAAGTGCCACGTGGGCGTGGGCTTTGTCTCCACTCCCATGGTTTCCCTGGGGGTGGTCAAGACCAAAAGCGACATTGGCATAGTCATTACGGCCAGCCACAACCCACCCACTTACAATGGCTACAAGCTCAAGGCCTCCTACGGTGGGCCGATGATACCCGCTGAAATTGCCGCAGTAGAAGCCTTGGCGCCCGAAGTGTGCAGCCTCTCCACATTGCCTTCATTAGAGGAGCTGCGCCAAAAGAAGCTCTACGTAGAGACCGACCTGGAAACCCTCTACCTGCGCCACGTGCGCAAAAATTTCGACCTCAAAGCCATCAAGGCTAATGCCGGCCGTCTGGCCTACGATGCCATGTACGGCGCCGGCCAGCGTGCCGTGCGCAAGCTGTTGCCTCGCTCCATCTTCTTGCGCTGCGACTGGAACCCCGGCATGCACGGGCAAGCTCCGGAGCCTATCCATCGCAACCTGCAGGTGCTCAGCGAACTGGTGCGCAAAAACCCGAAGGTTACCGCAGGTTTGGCCAACGACGGCGACGCCGACCGCATCGGCATGTACGACGAAGACGGCCACTTCGTGGATAGTCATCACCTGCTCCTCATCCTCCTGCTCTACTTGCACCGATACAAGGGCATGAGTGGCAAAGTGGTCTTCACCTTTTCCGTAACCGACAAGCTGCGCAAAATGGCCGAAATCTTCGGCCTGCCTTACGACATCACGCCTGTAGGCTTCAAATACATCGCCGAGATCATGACCCGCGAGGACGTGCTCGTCGGTGGCGAAGAGTCTGGCGGCTTGGCCGTCAAGGGCCACATTCCCGAGCGCGATGGCATCTGGATGGGCCTGCTCATCCTGGAGTTTATGGCCAAAACGGGCAAGACCATCAAGGGCTTGGTGCAGGAAGTGTACGACATCGTGGGCGCCTTTGCTTTCGATCGCGACGACCTGCACATCACCGAAGCGCAGAAGCAGGCCGTCATCGCTGCCTGCCGCGCCCGCCAATACAGCCGCTTTGGGCCTTACGTTGTCCAATCAGTCGAAGACCTCGACGGTTGGAAGTTTCACCTCGGTGATGAGCGCTGGGTCATGATCCGCGCCAGTGGCACCGAGCCTGTCCTGCGCATTTATGCGCAAGGCCCCGATGCTGCCGAATGTCGCCGTATCCTCGATGCCACCCGCGCTGCAATCCTGTAGGCGGAGGGTTGCGAGGCTGTTCAGTACACCAGCGTTACATCGCCTTGCAGAAGCGCTTCCTTGCCGTTGCTATAGCGAACCACGGCTATCCAAGCGTACACACCGGGCTGACCCATGCGGCCGCCAATGCTGCCATCCCATGCGGCGGCGGGGCTACCGAGCGAAACGCGCTGGCGCTCAAAACACAGCTGGCCCTGGCGGTCAAAAATCTGCAAGTGCATGATCTCCTCCGCACCAGCCTCGGCGTATAGCGAGAAGACCCTGTTTTCCGGAGCATTGGCCAATGGCCCAAACGCATTGGGTGCGTACACTTTCCGCTCGCGCCGTACCTCTACGTGCAGGGTTGTCGTAGCCATGCACCCTTCGATGCTCAGGGCCGTCAGCTGGTACGTCGTGCTGAAAGGCGGTGCCATCACGACCATATCAGGCGCTTCTTCAACGACGCCTCTTGTTGGAGACCAGCTGACCTTTTCTAAGGGTAGGGTAGAGACTATCGGGCGGCGCAGGGTGTCGCCTGCAAAAAGCACTGCATCTGGCCCTGCATCAAGGGCAAAGGGTAAGCCCTCGGGCACCACCGCCGCTATCTGGAGCGCGCAGCCGGCCAAATCCTCTAAGCTCAACAAATGCAGCCCGGGAGCCAATCCCTCCCAGTGGGTTTCAGTACTGGATGGTTCGCCATTCAAGGAAAACAGGTATGGCCCGACGCCGCCCTTCGCACTGAGTACGCGCAGGTGTCCATCTCGGCGCCCAGCGCAGCTCTCGCCGCGCACCTCTACTTCAGCTTCTAAAGGGCCGGGCAATTGCACCAGCGTATCCACCTGTACCCGGCATCCGTGCGCATCCATTGCCTCTGCGGACCACCAACCCGGGCTTAGGCTATCCAAGCGAGCACTGGTACTGCCATCTGACCATACGTATTGATATGGCGGAGTACCGCCCTTGACCTGAAAAAACCCTACAGCCCAGCCCGCATAAGCGCATGGATTGGGCGGGTCCAACACGAAAAAATGCCCTTCCAGCGGAGGTGGAGCGGGTAATACCTCTTGCAACACAGCAGTAGCCCCATCGCTCCCACTAAAGGTAAAGCGGTAATCGCCTGCTTGCATAGGCTCCAACCGAAAAGGTGTCCCCACGCTGGGTAGTGTACCGCCGCCTGCCGCGCCAGTAGTCAGATTTGCCCATTGGAATGTTACCGGTTCTGAGCCGTGTTCCAACGTTAGCAGCCAAGCGCCATCACCACTTCCATTGCACAATGGCGGCACCGCTTCCACCATTACAATGGGCTGCGTGCTTCCCGCGAAGGCAAAAGTACACAGAGCGCTGGCCCAAAGCCAGTATCGCAGGTTTTCTCCCATAAGACATACGGTAATAACATACGGAAATGCACTAACCTTCGCCGGAGCTTCACCGAATGCAGTAAGTGCGGATTAGGGGGGAGAAAACAATAAACACTACGCCGCTATGTAGGCCGTGTGGCAAAAGTATGGCATCGGAGCGATATCATTCCCACTCGCGCTGTTTGCGGTAGGCTAAGCCTCGGAAGAGGGCTACCGGTGTGCCATCTTGGCGCTGCACTCGAATGGCGTAGTGAGAAAGGTGATGGCCCAGGTTTTCTTCTTGGGCAATGGCGAGGAGCTCGTCGCCAGCTCGGACAGGAGCCACATGCTCAATAGTACAGTGCACCGACACTGCATGGCGCCCGCGCGAGTTGCAGGCAAAGGCAAAAGCACTGTCGGCCAACGAAAAAGTAATGCCCCCGTGGGCTACCCCAAAGCCGTTCGTCATCTCTGGCCTCACCACCATGCGCAGTGTGCAGTGCCCTTCGCCCACGGATACCAGCTCCATGCCCATCCACTGGCTGAAGGGGTCGTTGTCAAACATGCGGTGGAAGATTTCCTCAGGCGTCAGTGGCATGGCTTACCATTGATAATTAGTAAAAAGTGCGGTTCTCGCGCGCCATAATGCGCAGCAGCCGGCAGCAGCGGTAGCGGTCTTCGCAGTACTCCGCATGCAGCCAGTCTAAGTGCTCCACGATGTTGTGGATGCCTATCTCATCAGCCCAAGCCAGCAATCCTTTCGGGTAGTTCATCCCTTGGGTCATGGCCAGGTCAATGTCATCGCGCGAGGCAATGCCTAGATAGTGAGCATCGGCGGCTTCATTGATAAGCATGCATATGATGCGGGTGAAAATTTTCTTGCCCAAACGCTCATCACACACAGGCCCGGGGTTGGCGGCGCCTTCTCGGTAGTCGTAAAAGCCGCGTCCCGTTTTACGACCTAAATAATGAGCATCCACCAAGCGCTTTTGCGTAAAGGAGGGCTTGTATCGAGGGTCGTAATAAAAGGAGCGAAACACAGTCTCCGTAACAGTGTAGTTGATGTCGTTGCCGATAAAGTCCATTAGCTCAAAAGGCCCCATGCGAAAGCCACCGAAGGTGCGCATAGCCCAGTCAATAGTAGGCACATCGGCAATGCCCTCGTCCAATATGCGCAGCGCTTCGCCGTAGTAAGGGCGCGCTACGCGGTTCACGATGAAGCCCGGAGTGTCCTTGGCGATGACCGTTGTCTTGCCCCAGCTGTTGATGAGCGCGCGCGCTTTTTCTATGTAGTGCTCATCTGTCTGAATAGCCGGAATGATCTCCACCAAGCGCATCACCGGTGCCGGATTGAAAAAGTGAATGCCCAGCACGCGCTCAGGGTGTTGCAAGGTAGCTCCAATGGCCGAAACCGAGAGTGAAGAGGTGTTACTAGCCAATATGGTTTCTGGCGACACCATGGCTTCCAAGCTCTTGAAGGCAATCTGCTTGGACTCCAAGTCTTCCACAATGGCCTCGATGACGATGTCGCACTCGCGGAAATCGCTCATGTGGCTGGAGTAGGAAATGCGCCCCAGGAGCTCCTCTGACTCGGCCGGGGTTATCTTACCCTTTTCTACCAACCCTTGAAGTGTCGTTTTCAGGCCAGCAGAAGACTTCCTCAGCGCAGGGCTTAGATTGTCGCAAACCACCACCTTGTGCCCTCGCGATGCGGCCACCTGTGCAATGCCGCTGCCCATTGCGCCCGCTCCCAACACGCCAACGATTTCCATAACCTTATTTCTCGGTTGCTTTTAGAATGCCTCAATTGACGCGGCGAAAGTAGAAAAGCCCTCGTATGAGAGGGGGAAATGTTGGCCAACATGGAAAAAATCCCGACTACGGCAAGATGGGGCAGGGAAGGTTATTTGCTTCAGGAGGGCGCGCAACCCTTGCCTGCGATACTGTGGCCCTTAGCTTTCATAATGAGCCGTTTCCGGCGAGGGCTGTGTTCCAAACCACCTGCTTTGCGGCTGCCACCGCCTTCACCTAGGCCGTTTTTTTGGGGAAAAACGGCTCCAGTGCTTCGGCTTGGCTTTTTGGCGCACCCGCAACTGCGGAGCTCCGGCTTGGGCTTGGGCATGTGCCCGTCTCGCCCTGGGGCCTTAATAACGGCGCGGCAGATCCTCCGTGTCGCCGTGCTTGCAGGCGCGGAGGCGAGAGGCTGCTGTTTCGCCATTATTAAAGCCCGAAAGCGGGACGAAAACACGCCCGAGGCCAAACAGGAGCCGCACACCCAGCCTCTCCGAAGCCGGCAGCCGTTTTTCACCCCAAAAAAACGGAGGTGAGAAAGGCGATGAGGGTAGGAAGTGGCCGCCTCTACTTTTCACGCGATTGCATCGGTGAGATTTGTCTTCAAATATGCCCCTTGAGGGCGCTTTGGAAAATATCATTCATCATTCATCATTCATCATTTCAAAACAGCAGGCTCTGCAGACACTCTGGAAAATTGTACCCTTTGCAAATCGCTTAATCAAGACAAATTCAGGAGCCTTTGGAGCAATAAGCCGCGTTGGGCTAATATCTTGTACTCTCGACTTCCGGGGATGATGTGTATTTTGCCCGAAGCCAACCATACGAGTCCTTCCTTTGCTCTCATTTGTTCCAATTTAGGAGCCTCTGCTCTCAGCCATTCTTTGAGCCAAGCCAGTTTTCTCAAGATGTTATCTACTTCGCTGGCTTTGGCAGGATGCACTTCGAGGAAGTAAGCTTTACCCCTGTACCCGATGGCATAATCCCAGCGGCTTTCATCCGGCCTCATTGACTTGAGGCATTTGTCTATGAAGACACTGCCCTCACAGTCGCGTGGGTTTCCCAGATGCACTTTTTTACTATTTGAACCCAGGGCCTGAAGTCCCTCATTAAAGCAGCGGGCAATGGATGTTGTAGCACTTACGGCTTGCTTAAAGGTTGACTCAGGTCGTTTTTGGGAAGATTTTTTCATTTGACAGGTAATTTGGCCACAGCCGCCGCCGCACGGCTGGCAAATTCAGACAATCCACCCCAGTAAGCCTCTGCCGAGTCCTCGCTGCTGGGGTCGAGTTTGGAGATGTCTTTGATATGTATCCCGTCCTCTTCGCGACAGAAGTAAAAGGTTTTGAACACTTTGGATTGGAGGCAGGTCTGAAATACTTCCTTCAGCGGAGGTTTTCTATCAAGTTTGAACAGGTCAAATAGCGCCTCTGGTTTGGCACGTGCCTCCTGCATTCGGTTAAGTACCCATACCAGTTCGAGCAATACGGGTGAATGGGTGGTGATGGCTACGCGGTAGCCGCGGTGGAGCAATTCCAAGCAAAGCAGCATGACCGTTTGAATGGCTTCTGGGTGAAGCCCCATTTCTGGCTCTTCCATGACCACCCACTCGATGGCGCCGCGCGTAGAAATTTTGGCTGGCGGCGTAAGGTGGTACAGCGACAGTAGCAGCGGCATGAATTCCTTTTGGCCTGCCGACCAAGTCATGAAGGGCAACCGTTCCTCGCTCAGCCGAAGTACAAAGCGCTTGCGCAACCGGGTCTGATCCAATTCAACAGCGGCGCCGTAGAAGATACTCCGCTCGATGACGCCGCGAATAGGCTCCTTGATGCGGCCCTGGCGGGGAAAGATATCCGCAGGAGAGTCGCCCCTTGTATTTTCCCGCTCCATGAGCTGGCGGAGCGTTTCGCTAAAGGCTTTCAGCACATAGGGGTCGCCAATGTCGAAAGAATGAAAAGGGCGGGGCCAACCTTGTGCCATAGTAACCACGCGCTGTGCTGGAATGTAGAACAGGTTTTCCTCCCCGGCTTTTGTGCCTTTCTTGCCGACTAAAGACTCGAGCGTGCTGAAACCCTTTCCCGCCCAAGAAATCATTGTCTCTCCGTTTTTCCAAAGCCCCGCCATGCCTTCTCCAAAAAAGAGCTCGAGCACTTGCTCAGGCTTGCTCACATTGTAACCGTGGCTTTCTAAGTTATCGAGCACCTGCCGGCGGTCAATGAGCAGCTTGAGTAACTGCAGAAAAATGCTTTTTCCGCTGGCCTGCCCCCCTATCAGCAGCGTAAGGTCGCCAAAGGTTACTTCGCCTTCGCGAATTTGACCTAAATTCCTAACGGCTAATGTCGGCCCTTTTGGGCGGTGGGTTGTCATGTCGCTCTTGCTTGTTTTGGTTGCTCAAAGGTAGGAAAATGGCGAGAGACACTGTTGTTTTGAGGGGTGGCCGAGTTATGCGTTTGTGCCTAAGGCAAGGAGAGCAATCTGGCTTTGTCAAATTCTTACATGCCGCTTTTGGCACAAGAGGGCTTTCTGATGAGTCTTCGCTCTTCGAAGCACAGTGGCATCTTAACGGTGTACCTATTAGGGCATTCAGTTTGTGCTCAAACATTTTCGTCACCTTTGCGTCCTGTTTGACCCAAACAAAAGAACTGCGGACGCATGCCACAAGTGACGTTTCAATACCCCGCCTGGTTTCTGGTGCTGTGTGCTTTGTTAGGGCTGGGCTATGCCTTGCTGTTGTACTACCGCGAGACGGCTTTCCGCGAGCAGGTGCCGTGGCTGCATCGGGCTTTGGGTGTGTTGCGGTGGTTGGTGGTAACGGTCATTGCGGCGCTATTACTGTCGCCACTGTTGCGCTACACCCAAACGCAGACGCAGAAGCCCGTGGTGGTATTAGCCCAAGACCAATCGGAGAGCGTAGGCGCAGAGCTACAGGGCGCTGCTTTGGAGCAGTACAAGGCCGACTGGGAACGCCTGCGCGAAGCCTTGGCCGATGACTACGAAGTGCACGAGTTTGCCTTTGGCGATGCGGTGCGCGAGGGAGTGAACTTCGAGTTCTCAGACAAGGTGAGCAACCTCTCGAGGTTGTTACACGAGGCGTATGACCGATTTGGGACCCAGAACCTCGGGGCCATCGTCATGGCCACTGACGGCATCTACAACCAAGGCAGCCATCCGGCCTATGCAGGCGTGCCCATTGCTGCACCCATCTTCACTGTGGCGCTAGGCGATACGACGCCGCGCAAAGACCTGCTCATTAAGCGCGTGTTTTACAATAAAATCGCCTATCTCGGCGACCGCTTTACGGTACAGGTGGACGCCGCGGCAATCAACTGTGCGGGAGCACAGACCGTGCTGACCGTTAGCCGCGTCGAAGGAGAACAGGTGCGCGCGCTGCAAACGCTGCCCATTTCCATTGACCAAAACGACTTCTTTACCACGCGGGAAATCACCCTAGAAGCAGACAAAACCGGCGTGCAGCACTACCGCTTCACACTGGCTAAGGTACCCGGCGAGCGCTCTGCAGCCAACAACACGCGGGATATCTTCATAGATGTGCTCGACGCGCGCCAGAAAATCCTCCTTTTGGCCTATAGCCCACACCCCGACATCTCGGCACTGCGCCAAACCTTGGAGGGCAACCGAAACTATGAGGTAACAGTGGCTTATGCTGGAGACCCGGGCCTCGACCCGTCCAAGTTTGACTTTGTGGTACTGCATAACCTACCTGCCTCACAGCAAAACATCAGCGCCGTGCTTAACGCCATAGACAATAAGCGCATTCCGCGCCTCTTCGTGGCGGGCATGCAGACCGACTACGCCGCTCTGGCGAATGTGCAGCGCCTCGTCAGCATGCAGAGCAACGCCCGGCAGGCCGACGATGTGCAGGCCAAGGTATCGCCGCAGTTTGCAGCCTTCACCCTTAGCCCGGAACTCACCTCCGAACTGCCCAAGTTCAGCCCCTTGAATAGCGCCTTCGGCACCTTTTCGGCCTTACCTCAGGCCCAGGTGTTGCTGTGGAAGCGCATCGGTCGAGTGGATACAGACCAGCCGCTGCTGGCAGTGGGTGAGGTGGACGGCATTCGCTGTGGCGTGCTCCTGGGCGAAGGTCTGTGGCGGTGGCGTCTCTTCGACTACATGCAGCATAATAACCACCAAATCTTCGATGAATTGGTGGGCAAAACCGTGCAGTATTTAGGGCAAAAGGAGGACAAACGCCGCTTTCGCGTTACGCTTGACCAGAGCATTTTCAACGAAAATGAGCCGGTCTTTTTCAGTGCAGAACTTTACAATGATAATTATGAGTTGGTCAACACCCCTGATGTGGCCCTCTCCGTGCGCAATGCGGAGGGCAAGGAGTTTCTCTTCACCTTCAATAAGAAGGGCAATGCCTATACCCTAAACGCCGGTATTTTGCCTGTGGGCAATTACACTTTCCGCGCGACGACTTCGCTCAACAACCAGACCTTCACCTACGAAGGACGCTTCAGTGTTCAGCCTATTCAATTAGAGTATTTCGCTACCACCGCCAACCATGCCGTGTTGCGTCAGCTGAGCGCCCAGCACGGAGGAGAGATGGTATATGCCGACGGCTTGCTCAGCATTGCAGACAAAATTAAGAGCGCTCCCACGATTAAGCCGGTCATTTACCAAGCCACCCAGACGACGCCGATGGTGCACCTGAAATGGGTGTTCTTCTTGCTGGCTTTGCTGCTTTCGGTCGAGTGGTTCCTGCGCCGTTACTTTGGCGCCTATTGATGTGCGACCTTTGCGCCATGAATTTCCTTTCGTTGGAGAATGTTACGAAGACTTACGGGGAGAAGGTGCTCTTTCGCAACATCAGCCTGAACATTGACAAGGGACAAAAGATAGGGCTGATAGCCAAGAATGGCACGGGCAAGAGCACGCTGCTCCGCGTCATTGCTGGCAAAGAAGGCAGCGAGGGGGAGAACGCTCGCATTCTTCTGCGCAAGGATATCCGCATTGGTTGGCTGGAGCAAGAGCCAACCTTCAACCCGCACATAGACGTGCTGACGGCGGCGCTCGACCCTGCTAATCCGTTAGTGCGTGTAGTGCAGCGCTACGAGCGCGCATTGGCTCATCCGGACAACGCCGACGAATTGCAGGAGGCTATGGCCCAGATGGACCTCCACCAAGCCTGGTCGTTTGAAGCGCGTGTCAAGGAGATGCTCTACCGCTTTGGCCTTTGCGATTTTTCCCAAAAAGTCGGTGCGCTCTCGGGCGGCCAGCAGAAGCGGCTGGCACTGGCCAAGATCCTGCTCGAAGAGCCGGATTTCTTCATCCTCGACGAGCCGACCAACCACTTGGATGTGGAGATGATCGAGTGGCTGGAGGAATACCTGCAGCAGCCAGGCATCACGCTGTTCATGGTAACGCACGACCGCTATTTCTTAGAAAATGTCTGCGATAGCATCATTGAACTGGAAGGCGGCCAACTGCGCCGGTATTCAGGCTCCTATGCCGACTACTTGGAGAAAAAGGCCCTGCGCGAAGAGGTAGAAGCCATTACCTACGAGCGCCAAAGCAAGCTGCTCAAGCGCGAGCTGGAGTGGGTGCGCCGAAGTCCTGCCGCCCGCACCACCAAGGCAAAGGCCCGCGTGGATGCCTACTACGAGCGCAAGGAGGCCCTCGAGAGCTTGCGCAAAAAGCCTGAGGAAATGACCATCGCTATCAAAGAAAACTGGCTGGGCAGCAAGGTGGTCGAACTGCACAATATCAGCAAGTCCTTCGGCAGCAAGAAAATCATAGACAACTTTACCTACAAGTTCAAGCGCCGCGAACGCCTAGGCATTGTTGGCCCCAATGGTTCGGGTAAAAGCACCTTCTTGGACATCCTCACGGGTGCCTTGCCGCCCGACACGGGCAAGGTCGTCATCGGCGATACCATCATCTTCGGCCACTATCGCCAGGAAGGCATCCGTTTGCCCGAAGATAAGCGCGTCATCGAGGTGGTGCGGGATGTGGCTGACTACATCCCCTTGGAGAAAGGCAAGGAACTCAGTGCCGCTCAGTTGTTGGAGCGTTTCCTCTTCTCGCGCCCACAGCAGCAGGTGTATGTGAGCCAACTCAGTGGCGGCGAACGCCGGCGCCTCTACCTGCTGACGGTGCTCATGAAGAACCCCAACTTTCTTATCCTCGACGAGCCGACCAACGATCTAGACGTGCTGACCCTACAGGTGCTGGAGGACTTTCTGGAGGACTACCCAGGCTGCTTAGTCATCGTTACGCACGACCGCTACTTCATGGATCGCTTGGTGGATCACCTCTTCGTTTTCGAGGGCGATGGTAGAATCAAAGATTTCAACGGTACCTATGCCGAATACCGCGCTCTCAAGCGCACCGAGGCAGCGACCTCTCGCCCCATAACTGCCGAAACACCCAAGAATGCATCCATTTCCGCCGGCAGTCTCACCTCTTCAGAGCGCAACGAAATGAAGCGCCTGGAAAAGGAAATAGCCGCCCTAGAGCGACGCAAACGGGAGATCATGGAGCGTTTTAACAGCAACGATCTGCCTGCTGAGGAGGTCAACCGCCTGTCCGGAGAGCTGGGCGATCTTCAGAAGATCTTGGAGGAGAAAGAGCTGCGTTGGCTGTCGTTGGCCGAGCGTCAGTAAGTCTGGCCTAAGCCGAGCGAGTCGCGCCAAGGGGCGCTGTCGTTGTCGTTGCGGTTCCAATAGTCAGACATGAGGATGCGGCGCAGGGTACCGCGGCTGGTCAGTTGTCCGTTGTCGGTTTCCTCCCAGCTGAGGATGCGATGCGGCCAGGCCGTTTCAAATTGGATACGCACATGCCGTGGCAGGTCGGTGTAGCGCAATAACAGCGCACTTTCGCGTTCGCCTTTTTCTATCCGGATAGAGGCGGTGTAGGGACGCAGCGGTTGGTGTTTGAAGCGGAAGAAGAGCATCGAGGGCATCACGCTGGCGTTTTCTACCTGCTCGAAGCGTTCAGGATGCAGGCGGAGGGCCGTCCATAGTTCGTCTTCGAGCCAATCGGCGCTGAGGGCATCCTCTCGGTCGCCTTCGCTTTCAAAATAGGAGAACAAGCGGATGCGATAACTCTCATTAGGCTGGCGATTGGCTTGGGCGAAGACTTGGCCGCACCAGTCCTGAATGCTCCAGGTGGCCTTCAGGGCGCGGCTGGGCCGGATACCAGTGGGCGAGAAGACCGACATCATGACGGAATAGTCGTATATGCCGGTGGTAAAACGCCGCAGCGCGTTGAGCTTCAGAACGGGCACGCGGTCGGTTCCTGCTGTTTCCGGGTGGTCGAGTTTGACGTGCTTTTGGGCCGAGAAGTCTTCGGTAACAAATACGAAGATTTCCTGGGCGCGGCGCATTTGACCGTATCGGCGCTGCTCGACGTCGAAGGTGCTGATCTCTGCCTTGCCCTGATACCAATAGTTGCGTGTCGGGGCAGGCAGGGCCGGAGAGGTTGGGCCAAATGCCAGGGCATCCGTGCGCCGAGTGGTACAGGCATTCCAAGAGAGCCAGCAGATGAAGAATGCTGTGGCGACTAAGCCCATGCGGAAAAGGGAGAAATTGACCATGAGTGAAAGAGCGCGAACTGAGAAATACATACGGAGCCAAAGGTAAAGAGGCTCTGACTGACCCAAAATTTAATACACAACGCCGCGATAAAGAAGCCGGCTCAGGAGCTTGGTTGGCGATTTTAGTACCTTTCCGGCCTAAAAAATCGTATGGCAAAATCCTCCGGTTCTGGCGTCATTGTAGGGCGCTTTCAGGTGCCGGTTATTAACCGTGCCCATGAAAGGCTTATCAGAAAGGTGCAGCAAAAGCACGAGAAGATCTACCTCGTTTTGTGTTCTAATCCGGCCCCCAGCCTGTCCAATCCTCTCGATTGGGAAATCCGCAAGGCGCTCTTTGAGGAAAAATATGGAGATAGCATTCCCATCATAGAAATGCCAGATCTGCCTGATGATCGCATCTGGAGCCAGGAGCTCGATAGGCGCATCATAGCGCTGCGCCCACCTCGCCCTGTGGTGCTGTATGGCACGCGGGAGCGATTCGTCTCGCTGTATTCTGGACAGTTTCCTGCCGAGCCTTTGGAAGCTCCTCCTATAGAGATTATGCAAAACACCAAGCTTCCGCGTTTTACCTCGTTGGAAGACTTTTGCACAGGTATCTTCTATGCTACCCTTCGGCGTTATCCTACGGTGTATCCCACGGTGGACATTGCCCTGTTTTCCCCTGACTATCGCCGGGTTTTGTTGGCGCGCAAGCCCAATGAAACGGGGCTGCGCTTTCCGGGAGGCTTTGCAGACCCAGAAGAAGATGCGAGTTTTGAGGATGCTGCCGTGCGCGAATTGGAGGAAGAGTGCGGCCCTATCGAGATAGAAGAGCTGACCTACTTAGGTTCTTGCGTGATAGATGACTGGCGTTATCGCTACGCCCCAGACGCTGTGATAAGCCATCTGTATGCCTGCGTTATGCAAGGCGGAGAGATAGAGCCGGGCGACGATATTGTTGATGCGTCCTGGTATGACATGAGCCAGATCCAGGAGGAGGACATCATTCCCGCGCACCAGCCGCTTTTTGAGATGGTCGTCTCCTATTGGGAGGAGCGGATGGAGGCTTTGGGAGGGCAGGACTTATCGCATTAGCAATTGCTCTCGCCCTGGCCCTACAGATACCATGCGAATAGGCACGCCGAGTTGGGCTTCAATAGCTTCTACGTATATCTGGGCAGAGCGAGGTAGTTGCCCAAACTGCCTCACTTCCGAAAGCCGCTCTTGCCAAGTGTCGTAGCGCTGCAGTACAGGTGTTATCCCGGGGCGGCAGAGGTCGTAGGGCAGGCGGGTAGTTTGGCATCCGTCGTATTGGTAGTGGGTAGCCACGGCGATGTAGGGTAGCAGCCCAAGCACGTCAAGTTTTGTCATACACAGCTCGGTAGTGCCCGTAAGTTGGATGGTGTACTGCAGTTGGGGCAGGTCAAGCCAGCCACAGCGGCGCGGGCGTCCGGTGGTGGCGCCAAATTCGCCGCCAGCTTGGCGCAGTTGTTCACCCAGTTCGTCGGTCAGTTCGGTAGGGAAAGGCCCACTGCCGACGCGTGTGCAGTAGGCTTTGGTGATGCCTAGCACCCGCCCAATCCGCTGCGGAGCGATGCCCAGCCCCGTACACACGCCCGCTGTAATGGTGTTGGAGGAAGTAACAAAAGGATAGGTACCAAAATCAATGTCGAGCATGGCGCCCTGGGCGCCTTCAGCCAATACGCGTTTTTGGTCTTGGAGGGCGTCGTTAATGTAGTATTCCCCATCCACCAAAGGCAAAGAACGCAGCACTTCGATACAGGCAAACCACTCGCTTTCTGCGCTCTCGATGTCGAAGGGTATGGGTGGATAAAGGCGCAGTAGTTCCAGATGCTTTTGCTTGAGGGCTTCGTAGCGCTCTCGGAAGTCGGGCTGTTCAATGTCGCCTATTCTCAGGCCATTGCGGCCCGTTTTATCCATGTAGGTGGGGCCTATGCCCTTGAGCGTAGAGCCAATTTTTTCCTGGCCCTTGTGCGCCTCACTGGCCATATCTAGCCACCGGTGTGTGGGCAAGATGAGGTGCGCCTTGCGGGCCACGAGCAAGCGCTTGTAAAAGGATACACCGCTTCTCTCTAAAGCCGCCAGCTCGCGTCGGAAGACAACCGGGTCAAGCACAACCCCATTGCCGATGAGGTTGGTGATATGGGGGCGAAAAATACCGGAGGGAACGGTGTGTAGCACGTATTTACGGCCCTCCAGGTAAAGTGTATGGCCGGCATTGGGGCCACCCTGAAAACGAGCAACCACATCGTAATGCTCGGCCAGATAATCTACAATTTTACCCTTGCCCTCGTCGCCCCATTGTAGGCCGAGGATGACATCTACCTTCATGAAAAAACAGCGAAAATTTGAGCCAAATGGCCTTTAAAAGGAAAGCTGAGCGACATAGGTGTCCTGGACGGCTCAAAGGTAGGCAGAGATGTTGAGGCCCCGCAATACCTTTGCCTCATGCGATGCCGGAGCCTTTTAGCGCTATTGCTTGTTCAGCTGTCTATCGTGTTGCACGCTCAGCGCGCATCGCTTAACCCCTTCGACATCGAGGCGCGTCTGCCTCAGCGCCCTGCAAGCGCCGTAACAACCTCTGCACCCTTCGAGGTGGCCATCAATCCCTTTAACGTGGTGCCCCATAAGAGACCCGATGCGGTCTCATCGGCCAAAGCCTCGCCAGACCTGCAGCCTGTGCAGGAAATCGCAGCGCGCGGCACTTGGGGGCCACCGCTAACAGACAACCAGATCTTTTGGGTTTTGGTACTCCTCTTGGCCTTCTTAGCCTTTTCTGTGGCTTCCAAGCAAGATGTAGTAGTCAAAGCCTGGCGCGCCGTACTCAACGACAACGCCCTCAACACCGCCCTGCGCGAGGCCACCAGCCTTACCGGCAGCACACCCTATTACCTCTTGTATGCCAGTTTTTTTCTCAATGCTGGGGTGTTCATCTTTCTTATTGGGCGGCATTTTTCACCGAACACCTTCGATCACGCGGGCTTTCTCGTCCTGTGTGTATTGGCCACCCCACTGCTCTTCCTGGGGAAGCACACGATGCTACACTTGATAGGGAAACTCTTCCCGATTGAGGCGGAAATGCGCCGTTACAACTTCCTCATCATGCTGTTTAACTGTGTGCTTGGGCTGTTCCTCATGCCTTTCAACTTCTTGTTGGCTAGCCAGCGCGCTTACAGTGGTTTCTTAGTGTTCTGGCTGTTGGCATTAGCCGGCATTTTCTACCTCTATCGTTACTTCAGAGCCAGTGCCATTGCCGCCAAATTTTTGCCCCAGCACCTCTTCCATTTTTTGCTGTACCTTTGCAGCGTGGAAATCGCTCCCGTAGTAGTGCTTGTAAAATTGTTTTTCGGCTCTTCATAAATCGCTCTACGTCTGATAGATGGAGTCTCTTAAACAACTCTCTAGCCCTGAAACAGCAACCTCAACCTCGCCAATGGTTAATCCGGGTAACACTGAACAAGCATCTAAACACAGCTCCCAAATGTCAGCTCCATCCGTTCCTTCTCAGGAAGAGACCTACAAACGAGTTCACAATATCCTCATTTCCCAGCCTGCACCACCGCCTTCCCAGCGCCTGCCTTACGAAGAATTAGAGAAGCGCTATCACGTGCGCATTGATTTTGTGCCATTCGTGCAAGTGGAAGGCCTGACGGAGCGCGAGTATCGCAAGAACCGCATTTACCCCAATGATTACACGGCTATTGTCTTTACCAGCCGCACCGCTGTGGATCACTTCTTCCGCCTGTGTGGCGAGTTGCGCATCCGAATGTCGGACGAGACGCGCTATTTCTGTGCCACGGAAGCTATTGCCAACTACTTGCAGAAGTTTATCAACTTCCGTAAACGCCGCGTTTTCAGCGGCGAGCGCTCCATCGCGGATACTCGCTCCTACATTTTGCGCCACAAAAACGAGCGCTTCTTCTTGCCCTGCAGCGACCAGGGCAACCCGGAGGTGGTCCAGCTGTTTGCTGACCTAAAGATACCTATCCAGGAAGCCGTCATGTACCGAACGGTAAATACCGACCTGTCGGGCCTGAAAGACATCAAGTACGACATCATCGCCTTCTTCTCTGCCCTCGAAATCAAGTCCATGTTCGAGCAATTCCCCGACTTCAAGCAGGAAGACCGGCGCATTTGCGTCTTCGGCAAGGCGGCCCAAAAAGCCGTGCAAGAAAGCGGGCTGACGGTAAACATCCTGGCGGGCACCCCCGAGGCCCCTTCTATCGCTGTGGCATTGGAGAACTATCTGAAAATCTCCAACAAAGACGTCATTAACGGCGCCCGCTGAGGAAAGGATCGACGAACCTCACCGCACGTTTTCTGGGCGCTCATACACCATTATGCGATTAGGATGCTGAGGTGCGTAGCCCTCCAGGGCTTGCTCATCGCGATATTGAGTGCGCTCTCCAGTAGGCAGCTCAGCCATAAGGACCTGCCTGTAGCCTCGGCGGCGATAAGTGTCGAACCAGTCGAAGATGTACGTCGAGGACTCGTCTTTGCGAAGCCACGACATCGGAGAGGTAACGAATACCAAAAAGCGAGGCCGGGCGCGCTCGATTTCAGCCGCCATTTCCTGTTGCATGGCATCGCTGTAGGGTTGGTTCTCCATAAGAGGATAGGTGTAAATGAACCCCGTTGCGGGCAAGAGGCCGCTGTAAAAGTATATCTGAGGTTCTGGGCCGATTATAGCCAGCCTATCGGCTGGTTTTGCCCGGCGTTTTAAAAACTTGGCTATTTCTACAGATTCTACAAATGGGTTGCTTCGGCCGTATAGCCTGTAACAGACATACTCCGGACTATCACTGAAGAGAAGGACTCGGTGATGATAAACAGTATATGCACCCATGGCTGCAAAAAGGCCCAGAGGTAACCAGGAGAGTGCCCCCCCACCACGCGCCCGTAGCCACTCGCCCCACCCACGAACGGCCAGACCCGACAACAGTGCCAAGGCTGGAAAAAAGGCAATGAAATAATGCGCCCGGAAGTAAAAACCTGGTACAACACATAGCACCGACAACACTGTAAATAGCAACACCGGCACGCGCCAAGGGCGTAGCGAAGGCGCCACCCACAAGGCGCTTGTGCCGCCTAAAAAGCCGAAAAGCCAAAGAGAAAGGGCTTCTTTGGTGATATGCGTAAAAGAAGTGCTCAGGTTGTTCCAGGCCCGCTCAAAGGTTTTTACACTCGCGTACTGGCTGGCATACTCTACCGTCCAGTGCCAGAAGCGCTCAAAAGTACCGTTGACTATAGCAGACAACAGTACCAAAGCATACGGCAGCACCGCTGCCGCCCCAAACACAAGAAGGCGACCCACCAGGGCTTTCGCGTCGCGCGAGGATTGCTTCCACGACCACCACGCCAAGCTCAGGGCGCCAAAAATGGGAAAGAACACGGCTTGCTGTTTGGACACAAAAGCCAAACCGAAACACAAACCACTGTTGACCAACAAAATCCAGCGCTGGCTCTCCTCGTAGCGAAGTAACAACCACCAACCCGCCAGCGCAAACACGACGTTGAAATGCGTCGCGTGGGCCATCAGCGCTAACGTATTGGGCACCAAACACAGCAGACCATACGCAGCTGCAGCTATCGCCCCTGTCTGCGCCCCACCTATCCTCTTACCTACGGAAAAAAGCAGCCACAGGCTTATCAAATGCACGGCCAATAGCCCCAGGCGGATGCCTTCTGTCGTCTGGCCAAAAAGGCTCATCATCAGGGCATAGGCGTAATATGTGCCCGGCAGCTTCATGTTGTAGGCCATCTCATACGGAGGGATACCGCGCAACACCAACTGGCCCATCAGGGCGTATTCTCCTTCGTCGCGCTCCAAAGGCGTACCCATCAGGCGTAAACGAACAGCCACCACGAGCAGTGCAACCGCCCCCAACAACAGATAGGCCAACGTGTCAGGCCAATGGGTCTGACGTGTGGAGGAAACAGCCGCAGGTCGAGGGCGTTTTTGGGGCGGGGCCGGTCGTTTGCGCGATGCTTTCATGAGCGAAGGGAAGGCTGTGAACGGAGAGGCCGAACTCAAATAATCACAAAGGTGAGGCGCTTTTTCCAATAAGCGAATACGCAGTACCGGCTCGCCATAATGCTCCGTTAGCGGCCCTCGGCCTTTTGCTCGCAGTATTGTGCGCGGGCATGCTCGCCAATGGCCCGGTAAGCAAGGGCCAAGTTGCGCCAGGCAGTGGTGTTGCCTGCGTCGCGCTGGACGACCTGCTCGAACCAATGAATAGCCTTTTCATTGTTGCCCATCAGTCCATAGGCGGTGCCCAGATCGAGCAATACCTCTGGTTCTGAGGTGCCGTACTCGATGGCTTTTTCCAACAATTCGGCACAGCGCTGGAGGTTGTTGTTCTGTTGCCCTTCTACGCGGCCCCATGTAGCATAAGTGCGAGCGAGGTTGAGGCGGATGATGCCGTAATTAGGCGCTAGGCGGAGGGCTTCTTCGTAGTGTCGAACGGCCTCCTCGTATTGCTTTCGAGCGGCGGCAGCGTTGCCGAGGTTGAGAAACGATACCGGATTTGGCCGCACGGCTATGGCGGCGCGGCTGTGGCGTTCCACTTCATCCAGCACAGAAGCCATTTCTGCTTCAGAAAGACTGTCCGTGCCTTGCAAGTACTGATACAGTTCGCTGGCTGCGCCATTATTGAGGCGAACACTGGCTGGTGCCTTGGCAACGTCGGCGCGAAACAGCGTGAGGTTGTCTTTCCAGTCGGCATTGCGCCGCAAGGTTTGCCACCCAAAAAGTAAGGCGATTACACTCAGTACAGCCCAGGCAGGCAGGTTGCTTTTGACCTTCGGCCAATTCTTTTCATCCGTCCATCTCACACCTAATAACCACCCCACAAGCCAGCTGAAGCCTAAGCAAAACCACAGCGAGGGTGTGTAGAGCAATCGCTCGCCCAACAAGGTGCCGATAACCACCAGCAGTTGGCTATACAGCGCCATGCTACACAGAAATGCCGCCGAGGCAAATGCCCAGGCATGCCGCCGCCACAGGCCCCACACGCTCAGGGCTAACAGGCCAGCATAGGCTAATAGCCCGGCGATGGCTTCGCCGTTGCTCCAATTCACAACGTGAAGATGACGGTAGGAATAATCGCTCAGCAGCGGCTCTGGGAATACCAACAGGCGTAAGTAAGTCCAAAGCGCCATAAATGCCGTAGCCGTGTGCTCGCCCCAGTCCGACGCCTCCACTATGGGGTTATCCATCGGGCTGATGGAGAACGTACTCGACACGCGCCCCAGCACCGCTGCGCGCAAAGCCAAAAATACCACCACAGGCACCAACAGAGGCAACGAGGAAAACAAACTCTGGCGGACCGTCTTATGCCTGAAAAACCAAGCCGCCAACGGAAACACTGGCCAAAAGGCCACGGCACTCTCCTTAGAAAGCAGCCCAAGCAGATAGCTGACCAAAGCCATCGCCCACCAACGCCCAGCTGGCTGCTCTTGGGCGCGCAGCCAGCTGTACAGAGCGCCAAGGCAGAAAAACAGGCAAAGCAGCTCATCGCGGCTTTTGATGTTAGCCACGGCCTCTGTGTGTATGGGATGTGTAGCAAACAAGAGCACTGCTGCCACAGGCCACCACAGCGAATAGCCGCGCAGCAGGCGTCTGAAAACGACAAAAGCCAGCCACACCGTGAGCGCATACCACAGGGCATTCACCACATGCCCCAACCACGGCTGCCCCGGCGCTACGCTCCACTCTATGGCAAAAGACACCAACGAAAGCGGCCGATACAGCAGGGCCGAAGCGTTGGCGCCCTCCGTACCGGCCCGATAGTGTTGGAAGAACAACTCCGGAATGCTCGACACCCCGCGGCGCACCAAGTCGTTTTTGGTGATGGCTAAGGGGTCGTCCAGCGCGTATTGATGTCCGAAGGTATTGACGTACAGCCCAAAGGCAAGGAGGGCCAATGCCGGGCCTATCCAACGAGCGGACTGGCCAAGGCGCGCAGGCGTCGGCTGCGCAGGTGAGGGCGTGGGCATTTGCTTTCGTTTTGACATAGCGCCGAACAGCGGATTTTTGGGCAAAACTATGCCGTTGCCTAGCCAATGAGAACATCTTCGGCCTGTAAGCCCAAGAATTGTGCAGCCGTGCCTTCTCCCGATACTCCAGAGGTGGCCTTGACCCAGGCAAACCCTTCCAGCAGCAAGACTGTTATTGCAATATGGCCACGTGGAAAAGACTTTCCTTTGCACCAAGCGTAAGCCCACCCCATGTGAGCCATGTGGTGAGGTGTTTGTTATCAAAAAAATCTTGCCCATATGCGTATTGCAGCTGTTGTTCTGGCCGCCTTGTTGTTGGCGGCATGCCAATCCAAACCCTTTGTCAGTGCCAAGCCCTCCGTATCTGCGGAGGAAGCCTATGCCATGGCCCAGAAGGGCATCTTGCTCATAGACGTGCGTGAGCCGAACGAAGTCGCACAAATAGCCTACGACGTGAAGAGCTACCGCAACATCCCCCTTAGCCAATTGAAAGACCGGTTGAAGGAAGTCCCTCAGGATCAGCAGGTCATCGTGGCATGCCGTTCGGGCAGCCGAAGCCGCCAGGCGTGCGAGATCCTGTCGGCCCAGGGTTTCCGCAACATCGCCAACATGGAAGGCGGCATGCTCGCCTGGGAAGCCAAAGGCTTGCCCGTTGTCAGGGGTAACTAATGCCGACCTTACTTGTATTCAGGCAAACGAGCGGCGAAGGGGCAGTACGCGCAGGGGGCAACGATATTAGACTACCTTTTCTCTCGCATCAGCACTAACACCTCGGAGTGCCTTCGCCGCTTGATAATCCATTTTTTACCCAAGCGTTTAACTAAGAAAACAGACCTGCCCACATGCTCCACCGCCTTGTACTCTTTGCCTTCCTCCTCCTCTTGGCTGCGTGCCAAAGCGCCTGCCGGCGCGGAGGCAATAGCGCCTCTTCTACAGCCGAGCAGGCCTCAGACAAAGCCGCAGTGCCGCGCAAAGTCATCCTGTTTTTTGGCAACAGCCTAACGGCGGCTTACGGTCTTGCGCCTGAGGAAGGTTTTGTGGCCCTCATCCAGCAAAAAATAGACAGCCTAGGATTGCCCTATACCTGCGTCAATGCCGGCAATAGCGGCGAGACCACCGCAGGCGGGCGTAGCCGCGTGGGATGGGTGCTGAGCCAGCCAGTGGACATCTTTGTGCTCGAGTTGGGCGGAAACGATGCGCTTCGAGGGTTACCCTTAGCCTCCTCGCGCGAAAACTTGCAGGCTATCATAGACCAGGTGCGCGCTAAATATCCGAGCTGTCGCATCGTCATCGCCGGCATGCTGGCTCCGCCCAACTTAGGCCCGACCTATACCCAGACCTTTGCGCAGATGTACCGCGACCTCGCTGCCGAAAACCAGGCCGCTCTCATTCCTTTCCTCTTGGAAGGTGTGGGCGGCGAGCCTGAATTGAACTTACCCGATGGCATTCACCCCAACGCGGCGGGGCATCGCATTGTCAGCGAAAACGTCTGGAAAGTGCTCTATCCCATGTTGCAGCCCTCGCTGTAGGGTAAAAAAGCCTTTCTTTCACTCAATCCTAATTGCCCTATGCCCTACAAACAAGTCCTCGCACCTATCAAACAGCGCCTCGCTCAGGGCGAGCTGGAGGCGGCCTACGAACAGCTGGTGCGCTGGCTGGAACAATCGCCAGCACACAGCGAACTGGCCAATATCGCCCGCGTCAACCAGGCAGAGCTCTACCAGGTGAAAGCGGAGGTGCTGAAGGGCACCCTCTCGAACGAAGAAGCGAGGCGCACCTACAACCAACTGACCGATAAGGCGCTGCAGATCATTCAACTCATCGAAAGCGGCAAGACAACCTTTAGCACGGCACGAGAGACCTCTGGCAAGCGCGCTTGGCGCTACTACTTTGTTGGCGGTGCGGTGGCGCTGCTGGCTGCTGCTATAGGTACGTGGCTGTATTTTTCTGCGGCAGAGGAGTGCCCCACCTTCAGCAAAGAAGCCCAAGTGCGCGTGCTCATCTTACCCTTCATGGGCGCTGCTGACAAACAGTACAACCCCGCCATAGACATCATGGACGAGCTCAACGACTGGATTGAGCGAAGCCCCCAACTGCGTACTGAAGCCATTGCGGTTGTTCACAAGCGCTTCGACATCGAGAACAATTACCCCAACTCCGCAGAGGCGGTGGCTCTGGCACGCAAATGCGGCGCCCAGATGCTTGTGTGGGGCAAAGTGCGCCAGCGCCCTGACGGCAGCCTCGCCCTCGACGTCCGCTATCGGCTCGTGGACGGCCTAAGAGGACGTGTACCTGCCAGTGCCAGCGGCACAGACTCTTTGGTGCAACGCCTGTTGGCTGCTACCGAGGAGGCGGCCCTCACCAGCGAGCCTCCTGTGGTAGCGCGCATGCTGTACATTGCCCTGTCCAACTACCGCCGCGTGCCCGTGTTGGCCGCAGCCTTGAAAGCGCTCGAAGAGGACTTGGCAGCGTTGAGCACAGACAAAAGCCAGACGGCTCCCGTGGACACCACCACCAGCCTCTTGTTGGCCGAACACTACATCTTGAGCAACCAGATAGAAAAAGCCATTGCCGAGTACGACCGCGTCTTGGCCCATTACCCCGACAACTACACGGCTCACCTCAAGCGCGGCGCACTTTACCTGCAGATGGCCAATTACGAGGCAGCAGCCATAGACTTGGAGGCCGTGCCCCACGCAGACACCACCCTGCTGCCTGCACTCCGCCAGGCGCGCATCGAAGCCTTTCTGCGCAGCAGCCAACCCGAAAAAGCCCGAAGAGAACTAGAACAGGCCCAGCGCGAAGGTGCCTTACCCGTAGAGCAGGTCGAAGACAAGGCCCGACAGGTGCGCGACAGCATTGCCGCTATCGAGCTGCGCCGAGACCAACTGGAGCGAAAAGCGGCGCGCACCAACGACCCTAAAGCCCGCGTAGGCGCCGCCAGGGCCAACCTCGCCTTAGGCAATACTGAAAGGGCTGCACGATTGGCCACAGAGGCCCTGAAGACCAACCCGCGCGACACCCAGGCTGTAAAAGTAGCTGTAGAAGCCCAACTCCGAAGGGGCGACACTGCAGAAGCCGTGCGTATCATAGAACAGTCTGCTCGGACGGGTGCCACCGTCAAGGGCATTCGGCCCGAGTGGTATCCACTGCTGCGAAAGGACAGCCTCCAGCGAAGGCAATAAGCCACCCTCGGTCATTCATTCCGTCAGCCCATTAGCGGCGGTCATTTGCTGCTCGAAAAGCTCGGCATAGTAGCCGCCTAGGGCTAGCAATTCGTCGTGGGTGCCCTGCTCGGCAATGCGGCCGTCTTCCAACACGAAGATTTGGTCGAACTCCAGCATGCCGTATATGCGGTGGGTGATGATGATGGCCGTCTTGTCAGCCAGCGTCTCCTTCAGGTAGGCTAAGATGCGGCTCTCGGTGTGCGTATCTACGGCCGACAGACAATCGTCGAGCAGGAGAATTTCTGGGTGTTTAGCAAAAGCGCGGGCGATGCTGATGCGCTGCTTTTGGCCGCCAGAGAGGGTTACGCCGCGCTCGCCGACGGTGGTGTCATAGCCTTGCGGCAGGCCCATGATGTCGTGGTGTACGGCCGCATTTTTCGCATAGACCTCTGCTTCCTCGCGCGTCAGGCCGGGTCGCCCAAAGGCGATGTTGCCTAAGACAGTCTCTGAGAAAAGAAAAACATCCTGCGGCACGTAGCCGATGCGGCGCCTCAACTCATGCAGAGGGTGCTCGCGCAAGTCTTTGCCATCGAGCAAGATACGCCCTTCCGTGACGTCGTACATCCGCACCAATAGGTCTGCAATCGTGGTCTTGCCTACGCCCGTTCGCCCCACAATAGCTATCTTTTGACCGGGCAGCACCTCAAACGACACGTCCTTGAGAACGCGGATGCCGGAGTCCGGATAGACGAAGCCGACTTGCTCAAACACGATGTGGCCGCGCCGGGTGGGTAGGGCATTCTGCTCGTTACTACGCATTTGTGCGTCAGAGTCTTTCACGGCTGGCTCCGTCTGAAGTATTTCATTGATGCGCTTTTGTGAGGCCGCCGCTTGTTGGGTCAGGGAGGCAATCCAGCCAATGGCCGTTACGGGCCACGTCAGCATATTGATGTAGATGACAAACTCGGCGATATTGCCCGTCGTGATGTCGCCCCGAACGGCATACAGCCCTCCCACGTAAACAGTAATGATGGTACTGGCCCCAATCATGAGCACCATCAAAGGATAGAAAAAAGCATCCACGCGCGTCAGGGCCAATGTCTTGCGGCGATATGCCTCGCATTGCTCCGCAAAGTGGCGCCCCATCTCCTCCTCGCGCGCGTAGCCTTTCACCACTCGAATACCGCTATACACCTCCTGCGCCGTGCTCGTCAGCACGCCCAGCTGCTGCTGGATGCGCTCGCTGCGGCGGTTCATGATGCTGCTGACCCAATAGATGGACAGGCTCAACAAAGGCAGGGGCAACAACGACCACACTGTCAGCGGCACACTTACACGCAACATGGACGATATGGTGAGCACAAAGAGAAAAGTTAGGTCAAGGCCGTACAGAATGGTCGGCCCTAAAAACATGCGCACTTTCGAGACGTCCTCCGAAATGCGCGACATCAGGTCGCCCGTGCTGTGTCGGCGAAAAAAGGCTAAGTCGAGCCGTGTGTAATGAGCAAAGAGCTCCTTGCGCATGTCGTACTCGATGAGGCGGCTGACGACGATGATAGTCTGGCGCATGAAGAACATGAACAGGCCCATTAGCGCCGCCAAAGCAATGACAATCAGGCCAAAACGCCCAATCTGGCTGCTCAGCTCGTCGAAGGCTTCCGGATGAGCGGCGATGCCGCCCGTTTGCTGGTAGTGCAGTACGCGCTCCACGACGCTGTCGAGCGCCTCGCGTATCATCTGCGGTTGTAGGACGCGAAAGATATTGGCCGCTCCAACAAACAAAACCCCCAGCACTAAGCGCCAGCGGTATTTCCAGAAGTATTTTTTCAGGTAGAGCAGGTGCTTCATTGAGTAAGTGAAACGGTGCGGCGCCTATATGGTTCTAAAAAACAGCCACCCTTGCAAGCAAAGGTACGGCTGCTACCACGACGACTGTTTTTTTGGGAAAAAACGGCCTCGGGGCCTTGGTTTAGCTCTTACGCGCTCGGGCGGTTGTGGTGCTTTGGCCTGGGCGTGGCGTGTGCCCGTCTCGCTCTTGTGTTTTAATAATGGCGCGACTGCACTGTTTCGTCGCCGCGCTTGCGGCAGGCCCAATCGGGCCGCAATCTTGTGCAGGCGCGGAGATGTGCGGCTGCCTCTTCGCCATTATTAGGGCCGAAAGCGGGCCACAAACAAGCCCGGGGCCAAACAGGAGTGGCGCCTACCCGGGCTACCCACAGCAGTTGTGCCGAAGCCGGCAGCCGTTTTTTCACCCTAAAAAACGAAGGCGAAAAAGGCGGTGTAGGAATGGGTGGTTCGGCTCTTTTTATCCGACCACTTGGGTGAGTTGCTCCAACGTGCGTTTGGCCTGTTGCAGCGTGCGCACGTCGTCTTGCACCATGATGAGTTCGCGCGTGGTCTGCTTGAGGTGCAGGCCCATGAGGCGGCCCTTGTCGGCGATGAACTGCATGAGCCGCTGGAATTGGGCAGTCTCGAAAAAGGAGGACTGGGGGTTGCTGAGGAAGTAGCAACGCATTTTGTGCCCTTTGAGCACGAAGCGTTCGAAGCCCAGCGGTTTGCACAGCCAACGCAGGCGGAGGGCCTCGAAGAGGGCGTGTACTTGGGGCGGCAGCGGCCCGAAGCGGTCGCGCAGCATTTGGGCAAAGGCCTCGATGCCGGCCTCGTCGCTGATGTCGTTCAGTTGGGTGTACAGGCTCAGCCGCTCGTTGGTGTTGGACACGTACTCGTCCGGGATGAGCATTTCCACGTCTGTCTCGATGGTTACATCGCGCACGTAGGCGTCTTGTTGGGCCAGTTCGTCTTTGAACAAGTCTTTGAAGTCTGTCTCCTTGAGTTCCTGGATGGCCTCGTCCAATATTTTCTGGTAGGTTTCGTAGCCGATGTCGGCGATAAAGCCCGACTGCTCGGCGCCTAGGAGGTTGCCGGCGCCTCGGATGTCCAAGTCGCGCAGGGCTACCTGGAAGCCGTCGCCCAGTTCGCTAAACTCTTCGATGGTGCGCAGGCGTTTGCGCGTTTCGGGCGTGAGGGTGCTCATGGGCGGAGAGAGGAAATAGCAGAAGGCGCGCACGTTGGAGCGGCCCACGCGCCCGCGGAGTTGGTGCAGGTCGCTGAGGCCGAACATATCGGCCCGGTTGACGATGATGGTATTGGCATTTGGGATGTCGAGACCCGTTTCGATGATGTTGGTGCACACTAGCACGTCGTGTTTGCGCTCTATGAACTCGATGAGCACCTTTTCTAATTGGGCAGCCTCCATTTGGCCGTGTGCTATGGCGATGTCTAAGTCTGGACACAGGCGGCTGAGCAGCGCAGCCATTTTGGGCAGGTCGGTAACGCGATTGTGGACGAAGAAGACTTGGCCGCCGCGGTGTACTTCGAAGTAGATGGCGTCTTGGATGAGTTTTTCGTCGAAGACGCGCACCTCCGTGTGTATGGGCTGGCGGTTGGGTGGTGGGGTGCGCAGGATGCTCATGTCGCGGGCGGCCATGAGGCTGAACTGGAGCGTCCGCGGGATGGGGGTGGCCGTCAGTGTCAGGGTGTGGACGTTGACCTGCAGGGCGCGGAGTTTTTCTTTGGCGGCTACTCCGAACTTTTGCTCCTCATCAATGACCAACAGGCCCAGGTCTTTGAACTTGACGTCTTTGCCCAACAGGGCGTGGGTGCCGATGATGATGTCAATCTGGCCGTTAGCCAGTTTTTGCAGCACTTCCTTGCGCTCGCGAGGGGTGCGGAAGCGGTTGAGGTAATCCACCGTTACGGGAAAGTCGCTGAGGCGTTCGCTGAAGGTGCGCCAGTGTTGGAGGGCCAATATAGTGGTGGGCACTAGGACGGCAGTTTGCTTGCCATCGGTGGCGGCCTTGAAAGCCGCGCGCACGGCTATTTCTGTTTTCCCGAAGCCTACGTCGCCGCAGATGAGGCGGTCCATGGGGTAAGGTTTCTCCATGTCGCTCTTCACTTCTTGGGTGGCGCGGAATTGGTCGGGGGTGTCTTCGTAGATGAAGCTGGCCTCGAGTTCGTTTTGCAGGTAGCCGTCGAGCGGGAAGGCATGGGCCTTGGAGGCGCGGCGTTTGGCATACAGGCGGATGAGTTCAGCGGCGATGTCCTTTATCTTGCGCTTGGTGCGCGCTTTGAGCTGCTTCCAGGCATCAGAGCCGAGTTTGGACAGTTGCGGTGCTTCGCCGTCCTTGCCTATGTACTTCGATATTTTGTGGAGGGAATGGATGCTGACGTAGAGCAGGTCGTTGTTCTTATACACCAGTCGCACTGCTTCTTGCACTTGGCCGCCAATTTCGATTTTTTGCAGGCCGGAATAGCGCCCGATGCCGTAGTCCACGTGCGTAACGAAATCGCCGGGTTGTAGTTCGCGCAATAGGCGCACGTTGAGGGCCTGTTCACGCGTGAAGCCCGTGCGCAGCTTGTAGGCGTGAAAGCGCTGGAAGATCTGGTGATCGGTAAAGCAGGCGATTTTCAGCTCATCGTCTACGAAGCCTTCAGACAGGGCGCTTTCTATAGGATGCCAGGTTATGCCCGCTTTTAGGTCTTTGAAGATGGCCTGCAGGCGGCTTAATTGCTTGGGGTTATCAGAGCAGATGAAGATTTCGTAGCCCTTGTCTTGCCACTCGCGCAGGGCGCCGATGAGTAGGTCAAAGTTTTTGTTGAAACTCGGCTGCGGGCTTCCTGAAAAATCTACCGTAACCAGCGGAACAGGCTGCGACATGGGCACAAAGATAGGGTTACGCTTTAGCGGGCTCTACAACAGCGGCGCGGTGGCCGTAGTTGACTAGCCACACACCCACTATGGCAATGAGCATTCCTACCACCTCCAAGGCGCTCAGGCGTTCGCCCAAAAACAGCCAACCCAGCAGAATAGCCACCACGGGGTTGATGTAGGTATAAAGGGAAGAAACGGCAGCGCTCAGGTGGCGGAGAGTAAACATGTATAGGCTGAATGCCAAGGCCGAACCCACGAGCGCTAGATACGCCAAGGCCGCCCAACCCGCGGCCGTATGGTTGATGTGGTGGGAGGGGTCGAGCCACGCACTGAGCAAGAAGGCGCCTAAGCCCCCTGCTGTCAGCTGCAGGCCCGAGTGAAGCACTGGCGACAGGTGCGCGTCGTTCCAGCGCTTGGCCATCACAGTGCCCAACGACCACGTGAAGCACGAGCCAAAACAGGCGGCGATGCCCCACCGATACTCTGGTCGCAGAAAATCCGCCCAGCCGTCCCGAAAGACCAGCCCTAGCCCTCCAAAGCCCAGCAGTACCCCGACCACCATAAGCGCGCTGACGCGCTCGGAGCCGCGCCAGGCCAGGTTGATGAGCACCACCACCACTGGCGTCAGCGAGCCGATGACTGCTGCCAGCCCAGAGGACACCTCCTGCATGCCCCAAGTGATGAGGCCATTACCCCCTGTGATGATGGCAAGCCCCGTCAGCCCCTGCCGCCACAGCGCCCTCATATTCATTTGCTTGAGTGAATGGCCCGGCAGGGCGCGCCAAGCCCAAGCCAACAACAGAAAACCCGCCGACGTCTGGCGGATGCCCACCAGCAGATAAGGCGGAAAGTCGCGCAGGGCAAACTTGATGGCCGTATATGTGGTGCCCCAAATGATACAGATAGCCGCCAAAGACAAGTAGGCGTACAGCAGTGTCCGGTTCATCCTACATGTTGCGGCGGTATTGCCCGCCCACGGCAAAGAGGGCGTGCGTAATCTGACCCAGCGAGCATACCTTGACGGCCTCCATGAGTTCGGCAAATATGTTTTTATTCCGCACGGCGGCCTCTTGCAGTCGTCGAAGGGCGGCTGGGGCCTTGTCGGCGTTGGCTTCGTGCAAGCGGCGTAGCATCTCGATTTGCGCCTCCTTCTCTGCCTCTGTAGCGCGGATAACCTCGCCGGGCACGATGGTAGGCGACCCTTCCTTGCTCAGAAAGGTATTTACCCCGATAATGGGCAGCTCGCCTGTGTGTTTAAGGGTCTCGTAGTGCAGGCTCTCCTCTTGGATCTTGCTGCGCTGGTACATAGTCTCCATGGCCCCCAGCACGCCGCCGCGTTCTGTGAGGCGGTCAAATTCGGCCAGCACGGCCTCCTCCACCAGGTCGGTCAGCTCCTCGATGATGAAGGAGCCTTGCAACGGGTTTTCGTTTTTGGCCAGCCCCAGTTCGTGGTTGATGATGAGCTGTATGGCCATCGCTCGGCGCACGGACTCTTCCGTTGGTGTAGTGATGGCTTCGTCGTAGGCGTTGGTGTGCAGCGAGTTGCAGTTGTCATAAATGGCGTAGAGCGCCTGTAGGGTAGTGCGGATGTCGTTAAAGGCCACCTCCTGGGCGTGCAAGCTGCGGCCCGAGGTTTGCACGTGGTACTTCAGCATCTGGCTGCGCGGGTTAGCTCCGTACTTGAACCGCATTGCTTTGGCCCAAATGCGGCGTGCTACCCGACCAATGACCGCATACTCAGGGTCAAGCCCATTGGAAAAAAAGAACGAAAGGTTGGGCGCGAAGTCGTTCACGTTCATCCCCCGAGACACGTAATATTCCACATAGGTGAAGCCATTGGCCAGTGTAAAGGCCAGTTGGGTGATAGGATTGGCCCCTGCCTCGGCAATGTGATAGCCCGAAATCGAAACCGAATAGAAATTGCGCACCTTGTTCTGAATGAAGTACTCCTGTACATCGCCCATGACGCGCAGGCTGAACTCGGTGCTGAAGATGCACGTATTTTGCGCTTGGTCTTCCTTCAGGATGTCGGCCTGCACTGTGCCTCGCACTGTGGAGAGGGCGTAGGCCTTTATCTTATGGTGCACTTCGGGCGGCAGCACCTCGTCGCCCGTAACGCCCAGCAGCAGCAGGCCCAGGCCGTTGTGTCCTTCAGGCAATTGGGAGGCGTTGTAGCGCGGGCGTGGTAGGCCGCGGTCGTCGTACTTCTCCTTTAATTTGGCCTCCACCAAGTGCTCCAGCCCGTGTTCTCGGATGTACTTCTCGCACTGCTGGTCAATGGCAGCATTCATGAAAAAAGCCGCTATTGTAGCCGCAGGGCCGTTGATAGTCATCGAAACGGATGTCTTCGGGTCGCACAGGTCAAAGCCAGAGTACAGCTTCTTGGCGTCGTCTAGGCAACAGACCGACACCCCCGAGTTACCCACCTTGCCGTAAATATCAGGCCTATGGGCAGGGTCTTCCCCGTAGAGTGTAACAGAGTCGAATGCTGTGCTTAGGCGAGCTGCGGGCAAGCCGTAAGAGAGGTAGTGGAAGCGCTTATTGGTACGCTCAGGCCCCCCCTCGCCGGCAAACATGCGCGTAGGGTCTTCACCCTCGCGTTTGAAGGGGAACACTCCCGCAGTGTATGGAAACTCGCCCGGCACATTCTCCTGCAGGCGCCAGCGCAAGATCTCGCCCCAGTCCTTAAAGCGCGGAAACGCCACCCGCGGTATGCGCGTGCCCGAAAGACTCTTCCGATAGGTCGTTACCTGAACTTCGCGGTCGCGAACGGTGTAGGCATACGACTCTGCAGCATAGCGCTCTTTTTGCACCTCGTGTTTTTCCAAAATACGTTTGCAGCGCCAGTCGAGCTGGGCTTCCAGCGTCGCGTATTGCTTGCGCAGCGTCTCTAATGCAGCTGCAGTCGCTTCGTCCTGAGTTTTACCCTCCAAAAGCTCGATGCTGTTCTTCAGGCTCCACAACTGGCGCGCTATGCCGACCTGTTGCTCCACGTCGCGGTCGTATTTACGAGCCGTCTCCGCTATTTCCGAAAGGTAACGCGTGCGGTGGGGCGGAATGATGTACACCTTCTCCGACATCTCTTCTGGCGCCACAAAATGCGACGCGAAACCAGCATTACACTTCTCATTCAGCACATCAATCAGCCGCTTGTACAGCTGATTAACCCCAGGGTCGTTGAACTGGCTGGCAATACAGCCAAAGACCGGCATCTCATCCACGGGCACATTCCAAGCTCCGCGGTTGCGCTGCACTTGCTTGCGCACGTCGCGCAAGGCATCCAAAGCCCCCCGCTTGTCGAACTTATTGATAGCAATCACATCGGCAAAGTCCAGCATGTCAATCTTTTCCAGCTGGGTGGCCGCCCCAAACTCTGGCGTCATCATATAGAGTGATACATCGCTGTGATCCACAATTTCCGTATCGCTCTGCCCAATGCCGCTTGTCTCCAGGATAACGAGGTCATAGCCAGCCGCCTTGAGCACCGTTACCGCATCGTGCACATAGCGCGACAGTGCCAAGTTCGACTGCCTTGTGGCCAAAGATCGCATGTACACCCGCGGATTGCTGATGGCATTCATCCGAATGCGGTCGCCCAACAGCGCACCTCCCGTCTTGCGCTTAGAAGGGTCTACCGAAATAATGCCAATGGTTTTTTCAGGAAAGTCGAGCAAAAAGCGGCGCACCAACTCGTCTATCAACGACGATTTGCCCGCTCCGCCTGTACCCGTAATGCCCAACACCGGCGGCGGAGCACTGACCTTCAGTACCGGCCGCACTGCCTGCTCAAAGAGCGTCGGATTGTTCTCCGCAATCGAGATAAGGCGTGCCACCGCCCGAGGGTCTCGCTCAGGCAGCCGTTGCAATTCCCCATTGAGCGTATCCCCTACCGGAAAATCACACTTCTGCAACACATCATTGATCATCCCTTGCAGACCCATGGCCCGCCCATCGTCAGGGTGATAAATGCGCGCAATCCCGTAGGCGTGCAGCTCCTCTATCTCCGACGGTAGAATAGTGCCCCCGCCGCCGCCAAATATCCGGATGTGTCCCGCCCCACGCTCTTGCAGCAAGTCATACATGTACTTAAAGAACTCTATGTGCCCGCCCTGATAGCTCGTTACCGCTATCCCCTGCACGTCTTCCTGTATGGCACACGTCACTATCTCCTGCGCCGAGCGATTGTGGCCCAAATGAATAATCTCTGCCCCGCTGGCCTGCATGATGCGCCGCATGATGTTGATGGCTGCATCGTGCCCATCGAACAGGCTGGCCGCCGTTACAATGCGGATGTGGTGTTTTGGCTGATAAATGGTTGGATTTTTCATGGAAAAAATGGTCTGTACCGTAGAGCGCAGCAAAGGTACGGACTCCCCCTTTCGCGTTCGGCTCCTAATAATGGCGAAGCTATAGCCCTCCGTCTCCGCACTTGAGGAGCAAAGCCGGGCTGTCATTGAGTTATGCCGACCTTACGACCATCCTACTCATGTTTTCACAAAAGAACAAATTAGCCACAAGGCATAAGCCTCCGTAAGCCACTCATCATCGCAGCACAGCCATCAAGGTAGATACCCTACTTTTGCGACGACAGATGCTCAACTAAAAAAGCACCTTGAACCACCATTTACACCATCTGTTTTGGGTAACATGCCAAAAGGAAAAGAAGCGTCATTTCCTTATATCACCTACGGAGCACGCGTCGGTGCCGACGCTGTTGCAGCCCTACTAGAGCACGCCATAGATCGCCTCGAAGAAGGGGAAGAGCGTCCTACACCTATTTGTATTTGGGGCTTGCACGGCATTGGCAAGACAGAACTGGTGCGCGACATAGCCCGCGCGCGCGGATGCGCCTTTACTTACGTAGCCCCTGCCCAGTTTGAAGAAATGGGCGACTTAGTAGGCATGCCACAAATAGCTACGAGCGAAGACGGTGCGACCTTGACCCATTTTGCGCCACCAGAATGGGTGCCGCGCCAGCCAGGGCCAGGCATTCTCCTTCTCGACGACGTCAACCGCGCCGATGACCGCATCCTGCGCGGCATCATGCAGTTGTTTCAAAACTACGGGCTGGTCTCCTGGACCTTGCCCGAGCGATGGCTCATTGTCTGTACGGCCAACCCCGACGGCGGCGACTATTCAGTAACGCCACTGGATGAGGCCATACTCACGCGCATGCTTCACATCACCATGAAGTTTGACCCCCAAGCATGGGTGCGCTGGGCCGAGCGCAACGACATAGACCCCCGAGGCATTCACTTCGTGCTGGCTTACCCAGAGCTTGTCAACGGACGTCGCACTACCCCCCGCTCGCTGGTGCAGTTTTTCAACAGCCTTCGCGGTATCGAAAACTTGCGCGAAAACCTGCCCTTAGTCAGGCTGCTGGCCGAAGCAGCCCTAGACAGCGAAACGGCTCAAGCCTTTCTGTCCTTCATCCAATTAAAAATGGACTTGCTGCCCACGCCCGAAGATATTTTATTCATGTTGCCTTTCGACGCTGTAGCGCGCCGGCTGGAGCATCTTGTGAACGAAGAGCAGACCAAACGGCTGGACATTCTCTCGGTAGTGGTTACGCGCCTGATAAATCACTTGGCTTGCCGGCAAAAACCATTCTCAGACGAGGAAACGAAGCGCCTTAAGGCTTTCATGCTGTTGCCCTTGCTACCCAACGACCTGCGCTTGTCTATGGCCCAGGAAATTGCCCGCAATCAACGGCCCGAACTAGCGCGAGTGTGCGCCGACCCCCAGATAGCTCAGTTATTGCTGTGCAAAATGTAGCGCCTTCCTCTTCAAATGGTGCGCTTTCGAGGGTGCTTCTCGAAGTACTCGCGCTGGCCTGAAGAGAGCACTAACTGATATTGCCCCTGAGGCAAAGCCGAAATGTCTATCCACCAGCCTTCTTGGCTGCTGTGAAAGGCCTTTTCTAAGACCACTTTGCCATTGGATTGGAGCACCTGTGCCTTCATCTCTTTCAGGGGCGTCTCTTCAGGAAGCAACCATATTTTGTCGGAAGCCACGACAACCTCCACATAAGGAGCCAATCCGGGCATCGGAAGGTCATTCTGGGCAGGCAGTTGAAAAGTAGGCAGTAGCCAAAGGGCAAGACTCAAAAGGATGTTTGCTTTCATCGCTAAGCGGTTGTTTTTGCTCAGAATAAAAGACGCCGCCCGGCTGACCAATGTTGCAGCACAGGCGGCGCATCTCGATGAATAACCAACCGCGCCCTTTCAACGGCGCCCAATACTCGGCCAAACCGACTTTTCTATCGGCAGAGCACTCCTGTAGGCCATCGCCGCGCTTACCCAAGCGGTGTCATCTCGCCAGCCAACGGCGCAAGCGAAACCCTACGCCCAACAGCAACATGCCGAAGAAAATGGCGTAGAAACCCGCCCACCAAGCCAGCGTTACCGACCCCCGATAGGCACTGAGCAGCATAACGGCACCTAAACCCACGGAGATGAAACCCGCCATGACGAGCTGCCATTCGCTCTCTATCTCTTTGCGGACATGGTAGGCCAGCCATATTTCCAATATGCCCGTGAGGATGCACCATGTGGCAAACAGATAAACCAATTGGCTATCCTCCACTTCGCGAAGCCGAATAACCAAGGCCAGAACTATGCCTACCAAGCCCTCCGCCACGAGTAACCAGCCGGAATTCTCCTCACCGCGCAGGCGCCAACCGGAGTAGGCGGTCAGCACACCGTCGGCCAACAGATAAACCGCTATGCACGTGGCCAAAGCCACAAAGGGCGAACGCGAAAGCGAAAAAGCCGCAATGGCAAAGAGCACGGCTACTACACCCCGCATAACCAACAACCACCAGTGTTTAGCAAAAATGGACATCATAGCACAAGCATTTTGATGAGTACACAGAACAGAGAAAGTCGGCTCACTATGAGAAACCCTCCTAACTAGCAAAGAAACAATACCCGAGGGCATTTCCTGCTTTTTCTTTCGGCTCGTGGATCAACGCCTCAAAGATGACTTAAACGAGAAAAGTGGCGCATTGAGACAGGCGAAAAGAAACACTTCGAAAATGTTGGCAGAAGTTTTGGTTTCCGAACATGATGAGTTTTAGCAGAAGTTCCTCCTAATACAGTTATTTTTAACAGCTTACCGGACAAATTTACGCAGAAACACTGTAGTGTTTTCCCGGTCGTCTGTAACGATTAGTCGCAGGGTGTGCTCTCCCGGAGTAGTGCGGTCATCGAAATAATGAACGAGCCGCCCGCTCTTTCGGTCGTATTCGAAGAGCACCCACTGGCCATCTACGGTGGCGCAATAGCGCAGCCCACGCGCTATACCGCCGGTAGTGAAGTCATCGCTGATGGCGAAAGACATGAGGACCTTATCGCGCAGGTTGGCCGAAAAAACAACCGGTCGAATAGTGGGCGGGGTGGTGTCCACTGCAATAGTATAACGACCCAGTTCGCGGATGCGAGCCTCTACGGCGCCATTGACCCACCGGCCGCCGACACTTTCGGGGCGCTGTCCGTTGAGGCAGACAATGACGGCCTTCGGGACCAGACCCGCGGGCAGTGTCGCTGTAGGCCGTAGCCTGAGCGTGCAGTAGCGGTGCAGCGGTGTTTCGTCGTTGTGTAGGTGGTGCACGGGTGCTAAAGGGCCGGGGCTGACAGAGTACTGGAAGTACAGGTTCTCGTATAGGGTACCATTAGGCAGCTCAAACGAAAGACCCTCCATTTCAATGCGGTTGGGGGCATCCCAGGGCAATAGGCGTTGGTAGGAGGGAAGCGCCGCGGGGAGCACCTCGCCGCGCCTTACCCAAAATCGAAGGATAGAAGTGTTCCCGTACGCATCGGCAGCCTCTATGACAATGGGCGTAATGCGTCCTTGGTAAAGCGGTATAACACCGAAGTTGTCAGTGTGCTCATAGTGCGACAGCCTGTCGCCGGGCAAAATGTAGCAGCGCTGAAACCAGGTACCTGTGCGCTTGCGGGCCGCAAAATCGGTGTGAGCATTTAGGTAGCGCGTCTCGTCGAAGTCCAGTTCCTGCGCTCGCCATCCAAAGGCAAGTTGGCCGTCGGCAAACAGGCGCAGAGAAAAGAGGCCATTCTTATTGTAAGGATTGCCCGAGGCGCGGTCGAAGGCACTGAGGGCAAAACCCACCCGCCAAGCGGGCAACATCAGAGTATCGCTACCCTTAAGCCCATAGGAGCCGTTGGGGCGGCGTTCTGTAACCAGCATCCGTTCGTTGAGCGTTTCACGGCGGTCGTTGAGGAAGTAGATCTTAAGCGCAAGCAATTCAGGCGCTTCGCGGTCGGGTATGGGCAGGTTGAACAACAGTGGGTTGAGGGGCTTCTGGTCGCGCGTGCGCCGAATTTCAAAGTGCAGGTGGGCGCCGTCCGAACTACCGGAGTTGCCCATATCGCCGATGCGCTCGCCCTTTTTTACGACAAAGGCCTTTTCTCCGGGGTACAAGTCTATTTCGAACCTCTCTTGCCGATATTGCTCGGCCTTCACGTATCGAGCAATGTCGGGCCGGAAGCGGTGCAGGTGCCCGTAAACTGTAGTGTAGCCGTTGGGATGTCGAATATAAAGGGCATTGCCATAGCCACCCTCCTGTACACGTACGCGATGCACATAGCCATCGGCAGCGGCATAGATAGGGGCGCCGATGTCGCCGCTGAGGTCAATGCCGGAGTGGAAATGGTTGGCGCGCAATTCGCCGAAAGTGCCCGACAATCGCAAGCTCTCCGCCCCTACTGGCAAGCGGAAATAGTTCTGCGGGTAGTCTGTGGGCCTCTCTGCTGCGGGTTTGTTGGTCTCTAGCATCAACAATAGGCTTACTGAAAGCACCAACCACCAACCTGTTTTTCTCATAGATGCTGCTTTTGGAGCTAAAATTTCAAAAAGTGTGCACTTCCTCAAGTAAAAAACACACCATAGGCATCCCGTGTAATTGCGGTGGCTTGTTTTACAAGTTTCCTGAGGCCGATGCTTGTGCGCGGTTAGGGGCTTATTCCTCTCTCCTCAGAGAAATGTGCAGTTCTTTGAGGCCATATTGCAAAGGGTACCATTTTCCAGAACGTCCGTAGAGCCTGCTATTTTGAAATGATGAATGATGAATGATGAATAATGAATGATATTTTACAAAACGCCCTCAGAACCTACTATTTTGAAGTGAAAAGTAAAACCAGCCACTTCCAGCCCTCGTCGCCTTTCTCACCTCCATTTTTTTGGGGTGAAAAAACGGCTGCCGGCTTCGGAGCGGCTGCTGTGGGCGTAGTGGATAGGCGCGCGGCTCCTGTTTGGTCCTCGGGCGTGTTTTCGTCCCGCTTTCGGGCCTTAATAATGGCGAAACGGCAGCCTCTCGCCTCCGCGCTTGCAAGCACGGCGACACGGAAAGATTGCTGCGCCGTTATTAAGCCCCCAGGGCGAGACGTGCACATGCCAAGCCCAAGCCAGAGCTCCGCAGGTGCAGGTGCGCCAAAAAGCCAAGCCGAAGTGCTGGAGCCGTTTTTCCCAAAAAACGGCCTCGGTGAGGGCGGTGCAGGTGGCGGCAACCGCAGAGCGGGTGGTTTGGCAAACAGCCGCCGGGCTTCTTGCGGGAGAATGTATACCCTTTCAAAAGGCTATAATTAAAAAAGTATTTCTTCTAAAGCCGTGAAAAAAACAAGTCGGTTTAGTCTACAGTATTTCAGGAGGCTCAACTTCTCCGAAAGCGCATCTGCTGGGTGGTTGGTACTACTGTTGGTTTGGGCCGTATTAACTCCCAGGTGTCGCTCCGAGGACTCCGCTTCTCGGTCTATGCAACAGGCAGTGGTGGTGCCCGACACCCCAGAAGTTCATGCAGCACCGCTCCCACCGCTATACACATATGTTTTTCATCGGCCGGTAACGGTAGGCGAATACTTCGAGATCATGGATCGCTTAGTGGCTCGTTTAGACAGCTTGACACCTTACCCGCTAACGGAACACCTGCTGGTGCATGCCAATCCTTGGCTCATAGACACATTAGCTGCCACAGACTACTACCACCGCCTAGAACGCGGCGAGTTTGTATTTAACCAGAAGAAGCTGGTCGTTCTGCATCCTGGGGATGCGCTCATCTTGCCCGATACGGCCACAGCGCGCCAATTGCAGGAGCGCATCGAGGCGTTATGGTTGGACCTGAACATCCCAGAGTTCAAGTTGCGCATTGTCTGCGGTAACGATACCCTCTTCAGCGTGTTGGTGCGCGTAGGCCAAAATAAAAAGCGCTTCCAGCAGATACCGGGCCGTATCGAAGACTTGCGCACCCGCACCGGTAAAGGCCGCATTGTCCGCATCAACAGAACCCCCTCCTTCTTCGTAGACCCGCACACTGGGCGGCGACTACACAGCACCCGCCGCGACGACGGCCAACGCACCCGTATGCCGCAAATACCTTGGATAGAAACCGAAATCAATGGCGTGCGCAACGGACAGATGCTGCACCCCACTACTAATCCAGCCTCCTTGGGCAAGGCCAGCTCCAACGGCTGCATTGGCTATAGCGAGGCCGATGCCTGGCGCGCGTACTACCATGCGCCTGTGGGTACACCTATTGTCATTAGATACGACCTCGATATAGCCATGCCTGACGGCGATACACTCCATTTGCGCGATATTTACGGCCTGCGCCGGCGTAAGCGTTGAGCGCTCAGGCGCTGACTTTTCACTCACCACCTCACCCACTGCTACCATGATCCGTTTCCTTATCAAGATCGGGCTGCTGCTTCTCATCGGCATTCTGGTATACAATCGCTTCTTTGGTACCGACAGCGAGAAAGAGCAAGCTAAGGAGATTTTCCGCAAAACAGGAGATCTCATCGGCGACACTTGGAGCCTCCTTCGCTCGGAAAAAGAGAAGTTTGACGCTGGCAAATACGACCGTGCCCTACAGCAGCTGGGGCAAGCCTATCAGTCTCTGCGCCAAGGCGCTAAGTACTTAGACGAGAACGTGCTACGCCGTTTGGGCGATTTGGAGCAACGCAAGACCGAATTGGAGCGCCAACTGGGCCAAATAGAAGCAGCTGAGCAAGCGCTACGCGACGACCCGCTCCCCGCGCCAAAAAAAGGACAGAAAAACACCACTGCCGCCAACGACACAGCAGCCCGCCGGGCCGAACTGGAGCGCCGGCGCCAAGCCCTCGAGCAAGAGCTAAGGCAGCTGATGCGCGACTCCGAAGCTCTGGTGAAGCAGGCCCAACAGCAATAGCCTATTATTTGGGCACCCCCTGGCCTATCAGGCAGAATAGGACAGCTCGCACACGGCCAGCCAGCTCATGAGCGCCATGCCAGTTTCGAGGGCCGCTTCGTCAATGTCGAAGCGGTTAGTGTGGACAGGCGCTGCGATGCCCCGCTCCGCATTACCCGTACCCAAGCGATAAAAGCAAGCGGGCAACAGCTGTGAGTAATAAGCAAAGTCTTCCGCCGTCATGCGCAGCGGAAGATCCAGCACTCGCTCTTCACCCAGCAGCTCGACGGCCCAGGCGCGGGCGCGGCGGGTGAGCGCCACGTGGTTGTGCAACACTGGATAGCCTCTGACGATGTTGAACTCGCAGGCGCCGCCCATGCTTTTGGCGATGCCTTCCGCTATCTTTCGCATGCGCCTGTGGGCCTCAGTGCGCCATCTCTCATTCATGGTTCGGAAGGTGCCCTCTATGCGTACGGCGTTGGGTATGACGTTAGTGGCGCCTCCGTCAGAGGCAATCTTGCCAAAGGTGAGTACGGTAGGCACGGCTGGCTCGGCGTAGCGGCTGACCACTTGCTGCAGGGCCACGATGACTTGGGCGCTGATGGCTACCGGGTCAATGCACTCGTGGGGCATAGCAGCATGTCCGCCTCGGCCCTTGATGGTGATGTAAACCTCATCGGCAGAGGCCATGTAATCGCCCGCGCGGAAGCCTACGAAGCCAGCAGGCAGGGCCGGGTACACGTGCTGACCGAAAATGGCCGCAGGGCGCGGATTTTCCAGCGCCTTGGCCGCAATCATAAGGCTGGCACCGCCGGGAAGTTTTTCCTCGCCGGGCTGGAAAAGGCACCTGACGGTGCCGCTAAACTGATCGCGCAGCGCGTGCAGGATGCGCACAGCGCCGAGCAGCCCAGCAGTGTGCACATCGTGCCCGCAGGCGTGCATAACCCCGTCATTCTGGGAGCGATAGGGTGCGTCGTTGGCTTCTTGGATGGGCAATGCGTCCATGTCGGCGCGTAGGGCCACGGTGCGTTTGCGCGGGTTCTTGCCGCGCACCCAGGCTACGACGCCTGTACCCGCCACGCCTGCGCGGTGCTCTATGCCCCAAGAGCGCAGATGCTGGGCGATGTATTGCGCAGTTTTTTCTTCCTGAAAGGACAGCTCGGGATGCTGGTGCAGATGGCGTCGGTAGGCGACGACGTCAGGGTGGAAGCGCCGAGCCAGTTCCCGAATAGCATCCCTCATACCTGCTGATTGACGGTGAGTTGCTCACTGATCTTGCCGAAGCGGCGCTCGCGCTGCTGATAGCTGGCAATGGCTTCGAACAGGTCATTGCGCCCGAAATCGGGCCAGAAAGCCGAGGTGAAGTAGAGCTCGGCGTAGGCGGCCTGCCAGAGCAGGAAGTTGGACAGGCGCATTTCGCCCCCCGTACGGATGAGCAGATCGGGGTCAGGAATGCCGGCAGTACACAATTCGCTTTCGAAGGATTGGGTATCAATGTCGTCAGGGGCCATTAGCCCATGAGAGATCTTGTCGGCCAATTGGCGGGCAGCGCGCAATATCTCCCACCGCGCCGAGTAGTTGAGGGCTAACACGAGGGTCAGCCTGCTATTGTGCCGGGTTTGTTCGATGCCTTCTAGAAGTGCTTCGCGGCTGAGTGGGGGCAGGGCGCTGAGGTCTCCGATGGTTTTCAGGCGCACCCCGTTGCGGTGCAGGTCATTGATTTCTGTGCGTATGGTTTCCACCAATAGGTTCATCAATGCCGAGACTTCGGCGGGGGGGCGGCTCCAGTTTTCGGTGCTAAAGGTGTATAGGGTGAGGTATTGCACGCCGATTTCGGCGGCAGCTTCTGTTACTTCGCGTACGCTCTTGACGCCGCTGCGATGCCCCAGCACGCGAGGCAGGCCTTTGCGCTTGGCCCATCGGCCGTTGCCGTCCATGATAATGGCGATGTGGGCAGGGATCGGCCCGGCAGAGATGAGCGCTTTTAGGTCGGACATGTTCTAATCAGGTGTGGATGAGTGTCAGATCAGCGATTAAAGCCAGCAAAGATACGCGCATGGATAGGGTGTTCTCCCTCATAGGGCAACACTTTCGGCTTGCGAGGGTTCCTTGCGCTTGGGCTTCTTTTTCTCCACACCATTGGAGCTGCCTTTGCGGGCTGGGTTGGGGATGTCCAGGGCAATCTCGAGCACTTCGGCCATGGTATCTACGTAGTGGAACTGCAGCCCGGAGATGTACTCAGGCTCGATTTCGGCCACGTGCTTTTGATTGTCTTTGCATAGGAGCACTTCGCGCAACCCGGCGCGCTTGGCAGCGAGAATCTTTTCCTTGATGCCGCCCACCGGCAACACCTTGCCGCGCAGGGTAATCTCGCCGGTCATGGCTAAGAAGGGCTTAACAGGTTTTTTAGTGAAAGCTGAAGTCAGGGCCGTGAGCATGGTAACACCCGCCGAAGGGCCGTCTTTGGGTATGGCACCTTCGGGCACGTGGATGTGGATGTCGGTTTTGTCGAAAACATCGGGGTCAATGGACAGTTCTTCGGCGTGCGCCTTGATAAAGCTAAGTGCTGTAGAGGCGCTCTCCTTCATGACATCGCCGAGGTTACCTGTTAGTTGTAGGCGTCCGGTGCCTTTGTTGAGGCTGGCTTCGATAAAGAGGATGTCGCCGCCAAAGCTGGTCCACGCCAGTCCAATGGCTACTCCTGGCACTTGTTGTTCTTGATAGACTTCGGCGTCGAATTTCGTAGGCCCAAGGATATTGTGGATGTGTTCAGTGCGGATGACGGGGTCGTGCGGCTCTTCCATAGCCACTTTTTTGGCCACGTACCGCATAACGGAACCTATTTCGCGGTTGAGGTTGCGCACGCCGCTTTCTGCGGTGTAGTGCCGGATGATATGCGCTAGGGCGCGGTCGGTGATTTTGACCTGGTTGGGCTTAAGGCCGTGCTCCTTGCGCTGCTGAGGGATGAGATGGCGTTTGGCGATCTCCATCTTCTCCTCCTGTGAGTAGCCAGCGATTTCGATGATTTCCATGCGGTCGAGTAGGGCCGGCTGAATGGTGGAAAGGGTATTGGCCGTAGCAATGAAGAGCACTTTTGACAGGTCGTACTCTAATTCGAGGTAGTTGTCGTAGAAGGTAGTGTTTTGCTCAGGGTCGAGCACTTCAAGAAGGGCAGAGGAAGGATCGCCGCGGAAGTCTTTGCCTACCTTATCTATTTCGTCGAGAATAAAGACGGGGTTGCTACTCTTGCATTTTTTAAGCGACTGAATGATGCGGCCCGGCATGGCACCGATGTAAGTGCGGCGGTGGCCGCGGATTTCGGCCTCATCGTGCAAGCCACCTAGGCTCATGCGCACGTACTTGCGGCGCAGGGCCTTAGCAATGCTTTGCCCTAAGGAGGTCTTACCCACACCAGGTGGCCCAACGAGGCACAGGATGGGGGCTTTCATGTCGCCTTTGAGTTTCAGTACAGCCAAGTGCTCTAGGATGCGTTCCTTGACTTTTGTCAGGCCGTAGTGGTCTTTGTCTAAGACGGTCTTGACGCGCCGGAGGTCAAAGTTGTCCTTGGTATAATCTTGCCATGGCAAGTCGAGTAGGGTCTCTAGATACGTCAGACCGATGGAATACTCGGCAATTTGCGGGTTTACCCGCCGCAGTTTGTTGATTTCGCGGTGGAAGGCTTCTTCTACACTCTTTGGCCATTTTTTCTTTCGGGCGCGTTCCAGCAGGGCGTTTATTTCTTCTTCTTGGGGGTTTTGTCCCAACTCTTCTTGAATGGTCTTGAGTTGTTGGCTAAGGAAATAGTCGCGCTGTTGCTTCTCGATGTCGCTGCGCACTTTAGCCTCGATTTGGTCTTTGAGTTCGAGCAGTTGCAGCTCTGCATCCATGTGTTGCAGGATGCGATTGGCTTTTTCCTTGAGGCTATTGATCTCCAGGATAGCCTGCTTTTCTTCTACCTTCAGGTTGAGGTTGGAGGCGATGAAGTTGAGCAGGAAGTTGTCGCTGGTGATGTTTTTGAGCATCACCACGGCTTCGGAGGGGATGTGTGGCGACAGTTCGATGATTTGGCGCGCCATGTCGCGGATGCTGCTAATAAGGGCGCGGAACTCCAGTTTGCTTTTGGGTTGGGTGTATTCCAGTGGCGTAATGCTGGCTAACAAGAATGGTTCTTCACTGACGGTTTCGCGCACTTGAAAGCGCTTGCGCCCTTGCAAGATGGCTGTAGTGGAGCCGTCGGGCATGCGCAGCATCTTGAGAATTCGAGCGATGGTGCCTACCGAATACAGGTCGCGAAAAGTCGGATTTTCGATCTTCATGTCGCGCTGCGATACCACGCCAATGTAGCGGTGTTCGTCGTAGGCGCGCTGTACAGCCCGAATGCTCTTGTCTCGTCCAATAGTGATGGGAGTTACAATGCCCGGAAAAAGCACTGTATTCTTTAGAGGCAGGATGGGCAGCACTTCTGGAAATTGCTCATCCTGATTTGTGTCTTCATCTTCTTCCAGCGAAAATATAGGAGCCAATTCTGGCTCATCATCTTCGGGTTGAAGCGATATCAACCAATTCTCAAACATATCTACAGCTAAATAGAGTTTTCTTGAAAAATGACGAGAAACTCGCAATGCACTGCCTAGCTTTCTCTCCAAAAAGCTGGGTCAAATAATGACGGATTAGTGGAAACAAATAACGCGCAAACGTTGCAAGTTTTTTCGAAATCAAACAGATGAAGGCGCTTTTTGTCTGGCGTTGGCAAGTTTTTTTGACCTTGCCAAAGGTAGCTAATGCTCAAATCATCTGCCAGAAGCAAAAATCGGCCTATCTGGCAGAATTGGGTTGAGATGTGCGCCAAAACGTCAGTTGCCGTGCTTCTCTTAGGCGCTGTGGGTTTAAGTTTGCGCCTGGGATGGAAGGCTTACAGGAGTTTTTGGAGGATGCCGTCAGGCGCTACAACACTGTGGCGTTCATCGAGGGCGACCCCATCAGCGTTCCGCATCGGTTTGAACGCCTGCAAGATCGCGAAATAGCTGGCTTTTGGGCGGCTATGCTGGCCTGGGGACAGCGCAAGACCATCATACAGAGCGCACTGCGTGCTATGGAACTGATGGACTGGGTGCCCTATGAGTTTGTAAGAGAGCACCATGAAGATGACCGCCAGCGCTTCTTGCGCTTCTATCATCGCACGTTTCAGCCCACAGATGCGCTGTACTTTTTAGAGTTTTTCCAGCAGTACTATCGGCAGTACACCTCTTTGGAGACGGCTTTCGCCCAACACTTGCAACCCGGCGATACGACGGCGGAACGGGCCTTGGTGGGCTTTCACCGTCTGTTTTTCGACCACCCATGGGCACCCGAACGCACGCGCAAGCACATACCTACGCCCGAGCGCGGCTCTACGTGCAAGCGCCTCAACATGTTTCTGCGCTGGATGGTGCGCCACGACAGCGCTGGTGTGGACTTTGGCCTGTGGCAACGCATTCGGCCCGCACAGTTGCTGCTGCCGTTAGACGTCCATGTAGAACGCGTAGCCCGGCGTCTGGGCTTGTTGAAAAGGCAGCAAACAGACTGGAAAGCGGTGCTTGAACTTACGGAAACGCTTCGCGCTTTCGACCCCGACGACCCGGCCAAATACGACTTTGCTCTTTTCGGGTTAAGTGTTAACCTCGATGCTTGCTGAGCGCCTCCGCCCTACTTTTGGGCGTCAATAGTGCCTTGCGTATATGAATGCTGATATTGAAAACGCGCCCAGAAGGCCGCGCTTTACCCTCAACCCGACGTCGTTGGTTGTTTTTTCGGCTGTAGTAGTGGTGTTCAGCATGCCCTGGTCGCCTTTCTTGCTTTCTGTGGGCATGTGGGGGATGGTGTTCGGCGCCTTTTGGCATCGCCTGTTAGGGACGCGCGCTTTAGAAGGCAATCTTAGCCTTTATGCACTGTTATGGCGGTCGTTGGTGCGTTCTTTTATCGAGTTGTTTCGGTGCTGGCCACTGGCGTTGTTGGTATTGTTACTGCTCATTCCTTTGCTGAGTGGTCTTTGGTCGGACGACAAATCTTTTTGGCTCGAACGGGTGAGGGTGCGCTTGCCGTTTTTGGTACTGCCCTGGGCATTTGCCAACATGCCTCCCTTGCGCCAACGTTACTACGACAGTGTGGTGTATGCTCTGGTGTGGACGATGGTGGTGTTAGGTTTGGGCGTATGCCTCAACTACTTGTTACATGAAGAGCAGATTCTGGATGGCATTGAGCACGGCAAGCCCATACCGGTGCCGCGCCATCATATTCGCTTCAGCCTCATAGTGGCTACGGCTATCTTGGGCGGGGGCTGGTTATGGGGGCAGCGCTTTATATGGCGCTACAAGTGGGAACGCTCTTTGTTGGGAGTGGCAGTGCTGTTTTTGGTGGGCTTTCTGCATTTCCTGGCTGTGCGAAGTGGGCTAGCGGCCTTCTACGCTGGTATCATTTTCGGAGCGGCTCATTGGGCATGGAGCACGCGCCGCTGGGAGGTGGCATTGGCTGGGCTGGCGGGCTTGCTGCTCGTGGCCGGGCTGGCCTTTTGGGCTTTTCCCAGCATGCAGGAAAAGTGGAGCTATGTTCGATACGACTGGCAGCAATATCAACATAAAGATGGTGCCAATTACTCCGATGCAGAGCGCTGGGTCTCGCTCCGGGTGGGCTGGATGCTATGGAAAGAGCACCCGTGGATAGGCGTGGGCACAGGAGACTTGCCCCAGCAAATGAAGCAGAAAGTGGCCAAGCATTTTCCGGAACACTTGCAGACTTACAAGCTGCCACACAACCAGTTTCTGTATCTCATGTCTAGCACAGGGCTGTTGGGCCTTGTAGGTAGTCTTTTAGCCTGGGGTGGGCTGCTGTTTTCTCAAAAGCAGCGCTTCCGGCTGTTTAGCGTCTTTCAGGTAATGCTCCTGACTTCATGTATGGTGGAGTACACCATAGAGACTTCTGCAGGAGTGGCCTGGGCGCTTTTTTATTCCTTATGGTTCTGGATGCAAGGGCATGAGAGGAAATGAGGTTTTTTTGCAGAGAAAGGGCACTGCGTATTCTTCCACGAGCATACATTTGCCCAAGCTAACTAAATTTCGACTTGAATTTTAGGCCTTAGCTCAAACATTTGCCATTCCAAGTTGTGGCCTTTAGAGGGCGACTTTTTAGGTACAAGCGGCTTTCTTTGCTAACTTTCACATACTATAGCTCCGATTTAATCACTTTAAGGCGCCTAAAGACTGTACATGTGCCGGCTCAAAGGAGAGCATCACTTATAATAAATAATATTCGCCTCCTGAAATCAAACGGCAACTGCTCTGTACTCAAAGGTTATGCGCTACTTGTCAGTGGACTTTTATCGGGGCCTTACGATTGCCTTCATGCTGGTGGTGAATACGCCGGGTACATGGGCACATGTATTTGAGCCGCTACTACACGCCGATTGGCATGGGTGCACGCCGACGGATCTGGTTTTTCCGTCTTTTTTGTTTATTGTCGGGGTCTCGATGTGGTTTTCTTTTTCCAAGTCAGCCGACCGGGGGCGCGCCTTTTTGTTGCGGAAGGCTTTGCGTCGTACTGCGCTGCTCTTTGGATTGGGTCTTTTACTGGCGTGGTATCCGTTTTGGGGCAAGAGTTTGTCAGAGTTGCGTTTCTTGGGCGTATTGCAGCGCATAGCCTTATGTTACGGCTTGGCCTCATTGTTGGTGCTCTACCTGCCTAAGCGCGCCTTGATATGGACGGCTGTGGGGTTGCTGCTGGGCTATTGGGGGGCCTTGGTATGGGGAGTGGTTCCTGGGGCAGATCCGTATTCTTTGGAACACAACGCCGTGCGGCGCGTAGACTTGGGGGTGTTAGGCGCCAGCCATCTATGGAAGGGCAAGGGCATACCTTTTGACCCTGAAGGCTTGCTGAGTACGCTGCCGGCGGTGGTTACGGTGTTGTTGGGTTGGTGGTCAGGACAGGTATTACATCGCTATCGCTCAGCTCCTACGAAAGCGCTCGGGTACCTGGCATTAGGCGGTGCTGTACTGACGGTAGTGGGCTGGCTATGGCATCCATTCATGCCCATCAACAAAAGCCTCTGGACGAGTTCATTTGTGCTCTACACGGGTGGGCTGTCTGCATTGCTGTTAGCCGCCAGCGTAGGCGTCATTGATGTGTTGCGTTGGCAGCGCGGCGTGCGCTTTTTTGTAGTTTTTGGAGCCAATCCGCTGTTTGCTTACCTGCTGGCTGGGGTATTGGCCAAGACCCTGCTGGCTATCCGATGGGAAGCAAAGGGGCCTATGAATGGCTACAAGTGGCTTTACCAAACGCTTTTCGCGCCCATTGAGCCTTACAAGTTTGGCTCTTTGCTGTTTGCTTTAGCCTTCATGATGCTTTGCTGGGCAGTGTGCTGGTGGTTGTACAGGCGGGGCATTTATATCAAGATTTGAAGAATCACTTAAACTTACATCATCGTTATGAAGCAGTACATGTACCTCTGTATGCGGGCAATGCTCCTTTTGCTGATGCCCGCCGCGCTGGCAGCGCAGTCTGTCAGTTTCAGTATCAAAGGGACGGTAACCGACGAACGAGGTGAGCCTTTGGTCGGTGCCGTCGTCAGCTTAGCCGAGCGCCGGGTAGGTGCCACCACCGACGTGCGCGGCTTTTACGCCATAGAGGGCACCGCTCCTGAAGGCACTTACACCTTGGTAGTGTCGTACGTAGGCTATGCGACCTACCGCACACCGGTGGATATCCGGCAGGGGCAGCCCATTGTGCAGGACGTAGCCCTGTCCAGCGACATCCTGAACTTGGACGAGGTCATCGTTACGGGTAATTCGCCTACAGCGACGCGTAAGCAGTTGGGCAATGCTATCGGCGTTGTGGATGGGCGCAGCCTGGAAAGGGCCGGCTCTAACAACACCCTTGGTGCTCTGTCGGGTAAGGTGGCTGGCGCGCAGATTAGCCAGAACTCTGGCGACCCTGGCGGTGGCTTCACTATTAGCCTGCGGGGTGTGAGCTCCATCAAAGGTAATTCTGATCCGCTATACATTGTGGATGGGGTCATCGTGGACAACTCATCGCAAAACGTTATCAACCGAAGTGCCGATGCCATGACTGTGGGCTTGGCGGGAGGCCAAAACCGCCTCGTTGACATTAACCCTAACGATATTGAGCGCATCGAGGTGCTCAATGGTGCCTCTGCAGCCGCACTGTATGGTTCGCGGGCGTCGAATGGGGTGGTGCAAATCTTTACCAAGCGCGGTCGGGCGGGCAAGCCCGTTATCGAGTTCAGCACCTCAGCCAGCATGAGCCAACTGCGCAAGCGGGTCTTTGTTACTAAGTACCCTAAGCGCTTCGGTGTCAAGGGTAACGATCGTCTAGAGACCAACCAGGACCGCCTGACCATTCTCCTGACTTTGGGCTTTACGGAACAGCAGCTTATCAACCAGGGCATCGGCTATGCCAAGGTAGGCTCGGCTAACCGCATCCTCATCACAGACCAGTACGATGTGCAACGATACGATTATCAAGACCATATCTTTCGAAATGCTTTCGGAACGGATAACCACCTCTCTGTGCGCGGTGGCAACGAGCGAAGCAACTACTTCGTCTCCTTCGGCTACAGCAATAACGACGGCATCATTCCGAACACCAACTTCACGCGTTACTCCGCGCGCTTGCGCCTCAATCAGGAGCTGACCTCGTGGGCTACGCTGAGCACAGGCCTCAGCTATGCGCGCAGTAACAGTCGCGACATGCCCAATGGCAACAATTTCTTCAACCCCATCAGCTGCATGTTCATCATTGATAACGTGTGGGACATCACCGAGCGCAACGCTGACGGGACGCTCAAACAGGTCGAATTGGTTCGCCTAAACCCGCTGACGGTCATCGAGACCTTCGATATCACACAACAAACCAACCGCATCATCAGCGACATTAACCTCAAGCTCTTCCCCTTCAAGGGCTTCCGCGTGGACTACACGCTCGGCGTGGACAACTACGCCCTTCGGGGCAACGAACTGCGCCCGCGCGTGCCCTATCCAGGCGTAGCCGCGACGTTCTTCCCTGATGGTTATATCGGCGTGGCCACCAGCAACGTCTCTCAACTCAATAGCGACCTACTGCTTTCCTACGAGACAAACATCGGCGAACACATCACCTCGACGACTACTGCTGGGCATCAGTACCAGTATGGCCGCAACGAGTTTATCGGTGTAGAGGGCCGCGACTTAGCGCCGCTCATCAAGAATATCGCCGGGGCATCCAACCTGTTCTCGCTGCCGGCCCAGTCTATCGGAGAGTTTGCCCTCAACGGCTACTTCCTGCAGCAGACATTCGGCATCAAAGACCAGCTGTTCCTCACTTTGGCAGGCCGCCTAGACGGCTCTTCGTATTTCTCCGAGAACAACCAGAATAATTTTTACCCTAAAGCCAGCCTTAGCTGGGTGCCCTCTGAGTTGTTCCGCAACAGCGCCATTTCCAACAGCATCAGCACCCTGAAGCTGCGCAGCTCTTATGGCAAGGCAGGTAACCTCACAGGCATTGGCTTCTACGACCGCTTCAATAATTTCCCAGGCAGCAACCTGACAGGCTTCCCAGCCCTGTTGCCGCCTTCGCAGCTCAACAACCCGGACGTAGCGCCCGAGGTCATGACCGAAATCGAGGGCGGTTTTGACTTGGCCGTATGGAAAAACCGCGTGGGTCTCAGCCTCACGCTCTACCAACAGCAGATTGATAACTTGGCCATCAATCGCCCACTGCCGCCTTCGGTGGGTGGCACTAGCGTCGTAACGAACGTAGGCAGCATGACCAACCGCGGTATCGAGTTGTTGCTCAACGCCCAGCCAGTGCGTACCTCCAATTTTGTTTGGAATGTGGGTTTCAATTTCTCGCGCAACATCAACGAGGTATCGGGCGTAACCGGTATTCTTAGCCTGCGCGGTTCCGACGGAACCCAGTCTGTGCTAAATGGCCAGCCCTTCGGCGTCTTTTTTGGTCGCTATTATGCCCGCAACGACGATGGTTCGCTCTTGCTGACACCTCAGGGCTTGGCGCAGCCAGAGCGAGGCTTGGTCATTCCGGAGGCGCAATTCAACGAGGATAACCTGCCCTCGGGCGCCCTCAAAAACCGCATCTATCGCTATGGCGGTAGCGTGTTTATCCCGATGCGCGATGCGAATGGACAACCCTTGGCTGTGGGCACGCAAGAGCTCCGCAAGGTGCTCGGCAACCCCTTCCCCGACTGGGTAGGCGCTTTCATTACGTCTTTTGGCTACAAGAAACTCACCTTCAACCTTCAACTCGATATTTCCCAAGGCAACGACGTCTATAACTGGAACCGCATCACCAGCAACAACGTAGGCTTCGGCCCGCTGGCAGAAAAGGAACTCAAGGGCGAAGTGCCTCGCGGATACGTGGCCTCTATCGCCGGCGGCGTTACGGGGCAGCGCATCCAGGAGGAACACGTGGAGGATGGCTCTTACGTCAAAATCCGCGAAATTGGCTTTACCTATGACCTAGGTCGCATCACCCGCGGCATAGACAATCTATCCATTAGTATTTGGGGCCGAAACATCCATTCATGGGATAACTACCAGGGTTTTGACCCAGAAACAAACTCGGCAGGCCAAAACGACCGCGTGCGCGGCGACGACTTCGGAAACGTCCCCATTCCGCGCATGTTCGGCATTCGGCTCTCCGGCAGGTTCTAACCATTAAAAACTTTCAACATCATGAAAAAATACATTCTCCTTTTCCTGCTTCCGGCCCTTACTTTAGTGCCGGCTTGCCAAAAGGAATTCCTCAACCCAAACGCAGCCGACGGAAGCCAGGTCGTCAAGACCGCTGAAGGGCTTACGGCCCTCATCGTCGGCATCAAGAAGGAATTCAGCGTAGGGGCCACCAGCGCCCTGTACAATGCCATTTCGAGCAATGGCCTCACCACCAAGGAGCTCTACGTCATCAATACCGGCAACGGCGAACTCACTGCGCTGGAGTCAGGCGGCGGTACTGTCGGGGGCAATAACGCCTTCATCAATAACATTTGGGCCAGTTGCCACAAGGTAAAGGCCAACGCTCAGCTGCTCATTGACAACGCCGATAACGTGCGCGAAACCGGCACAAACGAGATGGTCAGAGCCTATGGGCTTGTCTTCAAGGCCTTGGCTATTGGTACTTTGGCCAATTTCTGGGAACAAATCCCTACCGAAGTGGTGCCGGTCAACGAGTATCTGGCAGGCCGTCGGCCTACGTTCAAAAACCGCATTGATGCGCTCAAAGAAGCTATCGGCTACCTCAACACCGCCCAAACGCTTGTGGAAGCCACGGCGCCCTCTGCCTTTTTCAACACCAAGGTGGGCACTGACATAGACATCAAGAACTTGGTGTATGCCCTCCAGGCCCGCTACAACCTTATGGCAGGCGACTATGCCAAGGCGCTGGAGGCCGCTAACCGGGTTGACCTGAGCAAAAAGTCCGTTTTCCGCTTCGATGCGGTCAGTCAAAACCCGGTCTATCGCACTTCCTTGGTCAACAACAACACCTACAACGGCGTGGTCAACTTCGGTCTGCCTGACATACTGGCACCTGACCCGGCCGATGGGCGCATTCCCTTCTACTTGGGCAACAACACTACGCCAGTGCGCGTGCAAGGCTTCTTTAAAAACGACGCTGACCCCATACCGCTCTACCTGCCGGGCGAAATCACACTCATCAAAGCCGAGTGCCATGCGCGCCTCAACCAACTGCCCGAGGCCATTGCCGAACTGAACAAGGTGCGGACAAAAACCACCGACCCCTTCGGTGCTACGGCCAAGCTCACCCCTTACTCAGGCGACCCTAACGACAAGGACGCCATCCTGCTCGATATCTACCAGCAGCGTTGCATCGAACTGTACATGAGCGGCCTCAAACTCGAAGACTCGCGCCGCTTTGGTCGCCCCGGCCCCGGCCAACCCGGCGCCGAACGCAACCGAAACTTCTACCCGTATCCTACCGTAGAGCGCGACAACAACCCCAATACGCCGCCCGACCCGCCTGTGTGATAATGCACACGACTGCATGACATCAAGGGTGCATCTCGAGCCATCGGGGTGCACCCTGTTTTTTTGCAAAGGGTACATTCTTCAGAGCATCCGCAGAGCCTGCTATTTTGAAATGATGAATGATGAATGATGAATGATATTTTCCAAAGCGCCCTCAGAGCCTGCTATTTTGAAGTGAAAAGTTAAAAATGATAAGTAGAGTTGTTCTAAAATAACGATATTTGCACAAAAATCCACCGAACACGATGTTAGACATCCACAGAGCCCTTCGCAAT
>FWPU01002369.1_pt1 | contig 52551 bp, 44 predicted proteins | sample 2228361 | NCBI WGS metagenome assembly FWPU01 (sample SAMEA103939777, study PRJEB20133) | metagenome | reverse complement strand
ACACATCACTTTTAATATTATTAAAAAATTCTTTCATATTATTTTTATTATTCTCTGTTGGTTTAAAACTAGCTGGTGTTTGGAATAAAATTTTGGTGCAACGAAGAATACTTGCAAATTCCTTTGTTTTTATCCATGCTTTAAAAACTTCGTCTGTGGGTTGAAAGAAACCATAATATTTTTTTCTGTTTTCAGGAATTACTTCTTTTAATCTCCTGTATGTAAAACTTGAAGTCAAGTGTGTTATTAATTGCCATGCTTTGATAATAAACTCAAAATTTTTATTATACTTTGAAGATTCTTCGTACCATTTGTAGGCAATGTTAATTTCAGGAATTTGATAAAAAGTTATATTTATTTCGATGCAATTAAAGTTCTGAAAATATTGTTTACGGGCAACAGGAAATCCACAACAACCAACTATTATTTTATCTTTAAGTTTCATATTTTTTATGATAAAGTTTATTTGTAAGTTTTTATTTAATTAAAAATTTTTATACATTTTGCACCAAAAATTGGAGTTTCAAAATGGCAAAGCAACAATCATTTGCAGATAAAGTCAAAAAAACAAAACCAACACATATTAATGTTAAAGTTGTAAAAACCATCAAATCAGCAAACGGAACTTATAAATTTCAGGAAAGATTTGTAAAGTTAGATGATATTAGTAAAGTAACGGAGATTAAATAAGAGGATTCTCTTTTTATTCTGTATCTTAGAATAGATTCTCTGTTAAACAACAAAATTGTTTATGAGACGAGGAAGCCACTTTCAAAAGAAGTGGCTTTTTCTTTTAAAAGAATTAATCTGATACTACTTCAATAGCAGGATTAACTTCTCTTTTAAGTAAATGTTCAATAGCAATTAGTGTACCTCTAATTGCACTTGGGCAGCTACCGCATGCACCCTGATATCTAATTTTTAATGTGTATCCCTCAAGCCCGCGAATTTCTAAACCTCCACCATCACCTGCAAGTGCTGGACGAACTCTTGTATCAATGACTTCATTAATTTTTTTTAGTAGTTCTGTCTCTTCTTCTTTACTAATAGAAACAGCCTCACTTTCCGGTGGTATCAATGATTTATCAAAATTTTTTATGAACTCTATAAACGACCTTTGTATTTGTGTCCACTGTGCTGATGGTTCTTTTTCAATAGTGATGAATTTGTCCATATAAAAAACAGAAACCACCCCAGGTATTTCAAATATGCCTTTAGCGAGAGGATCATTTTGGGCATCTTCTTTATTTCTATAATTTCTTGCTTCTTTATATAATAATTTTTCGTTTAGTATAAATTTTAATGCTTGTGGATTAGGTGTTAAATCAACATCTTCTACTAATAACATATCTTGTTCCTTTTTTATTTATTAACTAAAATTTTTTGATAAAGGTTCAATAAATTAAATCAGCTTTGATACAAGCTTATCAAAAAAAATATTCCGTTTCAAGTGGATATTTATTTTACACCCTGTTATCAATTATTAAAACAAATTCACCTTTGAGATTTTCTTTTTTAATTATATCCAGAATATCTGAGGCATTCCCTCTTAAAAATTTTTCTGTTGGCAATGTTAGATTGAAAGCAACTGCTACTTTAATTTTTGCTCCAAAAATATTTACTACATCTGATAGGATTTGTTTCAATCTATAAGGAGTCTCCATTAATACAATTAGTTCCTTTATCAATTTTAGTTGTTTTAATTCTTTTTGGCGAACATCTCGTTTGGGAGAAATCCATCCAGCATAATAAAATTTTTTTAATTGAAAACCTGAGCCTATTAATGCAGGGATCAATGAATTTGCGCCGGGGATTGGAATGATATCTATGTTTGACCTTATACACATTTCTGTTAGTAAATGGCCTGGATCTGAAAATAAAGGTGTTCCACAGTCAGAAATTAATGCAGCAGATTTTCCCTCTTTTATTTTTTGAAATAATTCAAAAGAAACTTCTTTTTCATTATGTTCATTTAATGTATATAATTCTTTTTCTATATTGTAATGTGCGAATAATCTTTTCGCTTCTTTAAGTTCTTCGCAAATTATAAAGTCGACAGCATTTAAAATTTTTAAAGCCCTCAGCGTAATGTCTTCATAATTCCCTATTGGTACGGATACTAAGTATAATTTTGATTTCATATAGCAATGTGGTTATCATAAAAATAATATTTTACAAATTATTGTAGGAATCAAATTTCATTTTTATTTAATTTTCTATGATAACCATTTTATTCATTTAATAAGTCTTTGATTTTCTGATTTAAGACCTCTAAAGAAATAGAAAGTTTTTCTCCGGTTCTTCTGATTTTTATTTCTACCAATCCGTTCTTTAAAGTTTTTTCGCCCACAATTATTTGAATAGGAATTCCAATTAAATCGGCATCATTGAACTTAAAACCAGCACTTACATCATCACGATCATCATAGATTACTTCCAATCCATTGTCTTGGAATTCTTTATACAGCTTATCGCAAGTATCTTTTATTTCTTTATTTTTCATATTTATTCCAACAAGGTGAACATCAAAAGGAGAGAGAGGCTTTTTCCATATTATTCCCTTATCGTCATAATTTTGTTCTAAGAAACATGCAAGTATTCTTTCAACACCAATTCCATAACTGCCCATAACAACTGGATGTTCTTTACCATTTTCATCTAAGTAATTTACTCCAAGTGCTTCAGAATATTTTGTACCAAGTTTAAATATATGACCCAGTTCAATTGCTTTGAATACATTAAGTGTTGAATTGCAACGGATACATTTTTCCCCATTTTCCACAACTCTTAAGTCGTAGTATTTTATATCATGAACATCACGCAATAAATCGATTCCACCAATGTGGTAATCATCTTTATTAGCACCACTATAAAGATTATTTGCATCTTTCAATAAATTATCTGCAATAATTTTGTATTTAAATCCAATTGGGCCAATGGAACCTGCATCAGCTCCAGAAATTTCTTTAAGTTCATTAGGATGGGCAGGTCTTACATTTCCACCGAGCACTGCTTGGAGTTTTGTTTCATTTACTTCGTCGTTACCGAGCATTAATACCAAAACTGGACTTCCATTATGAATATAAATTCTCGATTTAGCTGTTTGATGTTCATCAATATTTAGGAAAGTACATAATTCGTCGATTGATTTAACGTTTGGTGTATAGATTTCATACACTTCTTTATTTTCATTATATCTTTTAGCAGGAGTAGCAATTGATTGTGCTATTTCAATATTTGCTGCATAACCACAATTATCGCAATAAGCTACAGTATCTTCGCCAGCATCACTTTTAACCATAAATTCTTCAGATTTACTTCCACCCATTGCACCACTCGATGCTCCAACTACGAAGAATTTCAGTCCGCATCGTTCGAATATTTTTCTATATGCTTTATTGTGCAGTTCATAAGATATATCTAAATCTTCGAATGATTTATCAAGTGAATATGAATCTTTCATTATGAATTGACGTCCACGTATTACGCCACTTCTTGGTCGGGGTTCGTTTCTGAATTTTGTTTGGATTTGATACCAGATTTGAGGTAAATCTCTGTATGAAGTAATGTTTCCTTTCGCATGCCATGCGACAATTTCTTCGTGTGTAGGAGCTAATACATAATCACGATTTTTAACATGAAACATTATATCACCAAATGCTTCAACCCTGCCGGTTTGTTCCCAGATTTCTTTTGGATTTAATGCAGGATAATGAAATTCTTGTCCTCCAATTGCATTCATCTCTTCTCTTATTATATCCATTATTTTTCTAAGAACTTTGTACCCAATGGGTAGCCATGTATAAATGCCAGCTGAAAGTTGACGTACCAATCCAGCACGTATCATTAAAATATGACTCGGTATTACTGCTTCTGCAGGTATCTCTTTTAATGTTGGTATAAATGTTTTACTGAATCTCATCTTTTTTTATTTTTTATTCTGAATTTAAATGCAAAGATAAGAAATGCACTGGCTAATTAAAATATTCAAAGGAGATTTTTGAAAATAGAATTTTATAATTTTTATCAATCATATTTTTTTCTGAGTAACTAAATATGCAAATATTAATTTAAGCTGAAGTACAAGTTTAATAAATTAACTAATAATCATTGTTGTTTTATTTTTAGTAATTTATTCTTGCGTTTAGTGTGTACCTCATTTATTTCAAAAATACTTTTTTTATAAAGTTAATTATGGTTATTTTTAGATGTAATAACTAAGGTCCAATATGTTGTATTACGACCCTGTAACACAAGATCCTATTTCGTATAATACTCAGTTTCCTTCATCTGTAGCTCCTGTAATTTTTGAAAGTAATGGATGTAAAATTCTGGGTACAATGCTTATTGCATCTGGTGAAGAATTGCATCCAGTAATAATTATGCTACATGGATTTCCTGGGAACGAAATAAACCTGGATCTGGCACACGTATTTAGAAGACAAGGATTTAATGTTCTTATTTTTCATTACAGAGGATGTTGGGGTAGCGAAGGAGCATATTCATGGAAAAATTTAACGGAAGACCTTGATGCAGCTGTGAAGTTTATTAAAAGTGATGAATCAAAAGAGCAGTTTAGAATAGATCGGAATAAAATAATACTTATTGGATATAGCATGGGGGGTTTTGCAGCATTGTATTATTCTGTATTTCATAATGAGATAAAAAATGTTGTTTCTATAGCTGGATTTAATTCAGGTGCTTTTGGAGAAATTCTTAAACTTAGTAAAGATATTTATCAACATAGCCTTGAAAAAATCAGAAATGCATCATTACTAGTTAAAAATACAAGCACCGAAAATTTATTAAATGAACTTATTGAAAACAAAGATAAATGGAATTTGTTAACTTATGTCAGCAAGCTCTCATTAAAAAATCTTTTACTCATTGGGGCTAAATATGATACAACTGCACCAATAGAGATTCATCATATACCTCTTGTCACAGCACTTTCATTAGTAAATTCAGGAAATTTTATACAATATATTCTTGAATGTGGACATTCATTTATTGATAAAAGAATTGAACTGGCAAGAATAATTTCAAACTGGTTGACTAAAATTGAGTTTTGATATGCAGAAGAAAAAAAATTTGTGTGATATGCCTGCTGAAGAATTTAAAGAAGCAGGCTACAAATTAATCGATTGGTCAACAAACTATTTAGAAAACATTGAAAGTTTACCTGTTCTTCCCAATGTAAAACCTGGCGATATTAAATTAAGACTTCCTTCTGAACCTCCAGAAACAGGAGAACAATTTGATAAGATAATTTTGGATCTGGATAAAATAATTTTACCTGGAATTACACATTGGCAGCATCCAAATTTTATGGCGTATTTTGCATCAACAGCAAGCGGACCTGGAATACTTGCTGATATCGTAAGTTCAACCTTCAATTCAAATGGAATGGTTTGGAAATCTTCTCCCGCTTTAACCGAACTTGAACAGGTAGTACTTGATTGGTATCGAAAGATGCTTAATTTTTCTGGGGCCTTTAAAGGAATTATTTACGATACTGCTTCTATAAGTACTATGCATGCAATAGCTGCTGCCCGTGAAAATTTAAATCTTGAAATAAAAAATAATGGTCTGCAGGGGCTCCCAAAACTAACACTCTATTGTTCAGAACAAGCTCATTCATCAATAGACAAAGCAGCTATTACTCTTGGAATTGGACTAAATGGAGTTAGAAAAATTTCTGTTGATTCTGATTTTAAAATGATACCATCAGAATTAGAAAGTACAATTTATGAAGATAAGAAAAATGGATATTTACCTTTTTGCGTGGTTGCTACTGTTGGAACAACTTCTACTACAAGTATCGATCCTGTTGAACAAATAGCAGTAATATGTAAAAAGTACAATTTATGGTTACATGTGGATGCAGCTTATGCAGGTGTTGCAGCAATGCTTCCAGAAATGAGTAAATATTTTAAAGGTATTAATGAAGCTGATTCTATAGTTACAAATCCTCATAAATGGCTTTTTGTTCCAATTGATCTGAGTGTACTTTATACAAAGAAGCCAGAAATCTTGAAAAGTGCATTTACACTTGTACCGGAATATTTAAAAACCAATGAAGATTCAGCAGAAAATTTAATGGACTACGGTATTCAGCTTGGAAGAAGATTTCGTGCATTAAAGCTATGGTTTGTAATTCGATACTTTGGTGTTGAAGGATTAAAAGAGAGAATTAGAGAACATATTCGTCTTGCACAGCTTTTTACTAGTTGGGTTGATGAAAATCCATTATTTGAAAGGCTCGCTCCTGTACCATTTAGCACTGTCTGCTTCAGAGCAAAAATAAATGGTTATAATGAAGAAGAATTGAATTATTTAAACGAAAGGTTAATCAATGAAATTAATTTAACTGGTAAGCTTTTTTTAACACATACAAAACTAAATAATAAATTTACTATCAGACTTGTAATCTCTGGAATAAGACAGGAAGAAAAACATTTAAGACAGGCATGGGATTTAATTAATAAAAAATTGAAAGAGATTTTATGAAGTTTTATCCCAGACTTTTTTATTATATCTAAACAAGAAGAGGACTAAAAAATTCTATGAGATATTTAGTTCTATTGTTTATAAAAGTTTCCCAGTTATCTGCTCAAAATAATCTTGATGAATTACTTAAAGCAAATAAAACAGAGCAAGAGTCACTTCAAATAAAAATTCTTATTGAGAATTGCTGGTTGTATAGAAATAATGATCCTTATTTTGCAATTAAATGTGGGGAAGAAGCAGTCAAAAAAACAATCAAAACCGGAAATTATAATTTGCAATCAAATGCAAAGAATTTACTCGGTGTTGTTTATCGTAATATAGGTGATCATGAAAAAGCATTGAATCTTTTTAACGAAGCTTTAAATCTTGCATTAACCATAAAAGATTCAATTCAAATTGCCTTTTCATATAATAATCTTGCAGGAGTATATCGTTTACAGGGAAACAATCCACTGGCTTTAGAATATGCTTTCAAAGCTTTTAATATATTTGATAAATTTAATCACAAAGAAGGAGAAGCATTTTGTAATATTAATATTGGATTGATTTATAAAAATCAGGGTGATTATAATAAGGCTCTTGAATTTTTAAAGAATGCTTTGTTATTAAGAAAAGAAATAAAAGATCAACCCGGGTTAGCATTAACATATAATCTAATTGCAGAAGTTTATGCATTGAAAGAATATACAGAAAATGCAATGAGATGTTATTTGTCTGCAGAAAAATTGTATAAAAAAATTGGTGATAAAAGAGGATTGGCAGCAGTATGGGGCGGTATTGGTAATATTCATACAATGAAAAAAAATTATTCGGGTGCAATAGAATTTCATTCAAAAGCTATTGAATATTCTAAAATGCTGAATTATTGGGAAGGACAGATTTTTAATTATAACAAACTTGCTTTAATTTATGCTAAAATGAATCATTTGGAAGATGCTCAAAAATATTTATTAGAAACTAAAAAGCTTGAAGGTAAATTAAAAGCTGCATATTTAAAATTGGATTGTTATACACAATGGATTAATTTTTATGAAATTATCAACGACTATAAAAATGCATTATTCTACAGCAAGAAGTTGAGTGCCATTAAGGATACATTGATGAATCAAAGAAATTTAGCAATCGTTAAAACATTGGAATCAATCTTTAATGCTGATAAAATTGAGAGAGAAAACACAATGCTACAAAAGGATATAGAAATGGCTGAAAGGCAGAGAGACTATTTCATTGTAATTACATTGTTAATATTGCTAATTGCTGTAATTACATATAGTAGGTACATCACAAAAAAGATTGCAAATGAAAGATTAAAAGATCTTAATTCAATGAAAGATACATTATTCAAGATTATTGCTCATGATCTTCGTAATCCATTTAATGTATTATTTGGTTATTTACATTTATTGAAAGATAATTATGATTCATTAAATGATGAAGAAAGATTAAACTATATAACTAATATGGAAAAAGCTGCCAAACAAAATTTTCATTTACTAGAAAATTTACTTTTGTGGTCACGTTCGCAGAGAGGAAATATTGAAATGGAAATAAAAGTATTAAACTTATATGAGATTCTTTTGGAAATCTTTGCTGTTTTAAGTTCTGCTGCAATGTCTAAAAAATTATTGCTGGAAAATAATATTCCTAAAAATATATTAGTGATGGCTGACGAAAACATGCTTAATACGATCTTTAGAAATTTAATTTATAATGGAATGAAATTTACAAACGAGGGTGGAAAAGTTTCTGTTACTGCATACGAAGAAAATAAATTTATTAAAATAATAGTTGAAGATAATGGTATTGGGATTGATGAAAATACAAAAAGTAAACTTTTTGAACACGATTTTAATAAAAGTAAGAATGGAACTGCAGGAGAAAGCGGTACAGGATTAGGATTGATAATTTGTAAGGATTTTATTGAAAAGCTCGGCGGTAATATTTATGTTGAAAGCCAGTTAAATAAAGGGACTAGATTCATTTTCACTTTGCCATCTCATACTAATTAAACGTCAAGAATTTTTTCACAAAAGCTAAAATTTCCAGATAGATTTATTCTAAGTTCCATATCGTTTTCTTATATTTGAAATTAAAAATTTTGGAGGTGTGCTATCGCAAAAGGACAAAATGAAACAGTAGAAAAGATTGTATCGCTTGCAAAAAGGAGGGGTTTCGTATTTCAATCAAGCGAAATATATGGTGGTCTAAATGGTTGTTGGGATTATGGACCACTTGGTGTGGAATTATTGAGAAACATTAAAGAAGAATGGTGGAAAGCGATGACCTATCGTGAAGATATTGAAGGCTTAGACGCTGCTATTCTAATGCATCCTCGCGTGTGGGAAGCAAGTGGTCATGTCGAAAACTTTACCGACCCAATGATCGACTGCAAGAAATGCAAAGCAAGATTTCGAGTTGATACATTGACCGAAATGATCTCTGAGAAAAATAAGGAAAAAGCAATTAAAGAATTTGATATTAACTTGTATAATCAAGAAGGTAATATAGATGATAAATTTACATCTGTACTGGAAAACCCTGAACTTGCAATTAAAATTTTAGAACTGATTAACTGTCCACAATGCGGTAATAAAGGTTCATTTACTCAACCAAGAAAATTTAATCTTATGTTCAAAACTTTTTTGGGTCCAGTTGAAGATGAAAATAATATAATTTATTTAAGACCAGAAACCGCACAGGGTATTTATGTTAATTTTTTGAATGTAGCAAATTCGAGCAGACAAAAACTTCCATTTGGTATCGCGCAAATAGGTAAAGCATTTCGAAATGAAATCAATACTAAAAATTTTCTATTCAGAACACGAGAGTTCGAACAGATGGAGATGCAATATTTTGTTAAACCTGGTACAGACAAAAAATATTTTGACGAATGGAAAGATATTAGAATTCAATGGTATAAATCGCTCGGGATGACATCCTCTAAACTACGCTTTCATGATCATCCCCAGGATAAACTGGCTCATTATGCTAAGGAAGCAACCGATATAGAATATGAATTCCCATTTGGATGGGGTGAAATTGAAGGTATTCACAACAGAACTGATTATGATTTAAGCCGCCATCAGCAATTTTCAGGTAAATCTCAACTCTATTTTGATGATGAGACAAAAGAAAAATATATTCCCTACATAATCGAAACTTCAGCAGGAGCTAGTCGCTCTTTTATGGCATTTTTAATTGATGCATATTATGAAGAAGAAGTTAATGGAGAATTAAGAAGTGTTTTGAGATTTCATCCCAAATTAGCACCAATTAAAGCAGCTGTCTTTCCACTTGTTAATAAAGATGGTATGCCAGAAGTTGCAAAGAAAATCGAATCTCTTCTGAGACCTCATCTTAAAATTTTTTATGATGATAAAGGAGCAATAGGGCGTCGTTATAGAAGAATGGACGAAGCCGGCACTCCCTTCTGTATTACTGTTGATACACAAACTTTACAGGATGAAACAGTTACTGTTCGCGAACGGGATTCAATGAATCAGGTAAGGATTTCAATTAGTAATCTTTTGGGTTATCTTCAAGAAAAGCTTAGATAATTTAATTCTGGAGTATGAGCAACTAATATTATATGAAAAAAACCTCTACTTAATCTATTGTTTGCTCATGCTCTATTTCTTTAATTTTAAAAAATTGCTTCTGCGAAGGGCAAAAATTAATTTTATAAATACGAAACAAATTATTCACTTATACAACTAAATGATATCACAAATTAAAGGAGTTAGCTTAATGAAAGGTAAGCTTTTATTTATTATTCTTTTAATAAGTTTAATATCTACTTTAGCCCAGCCGCGAAAGATTGAATTCATTCAGTATAAATTGGATAATGGGCTGAATGTTATTTTGTATCAGGATAATTCAACTCCTATTATAGCAGTATCCGTTTTATATCATGTAGGTAGTAAAAACGAAGACCCCGAACGAACAGGCTTTGCACATTTTTTCGAGCATTTAATGTTTGAAGGCTCACCTAATATTCCCAGAGGTGAATACTTTAAAATAATCGAAGCTGCTGGTGGAGAATTAAACGCAAACACATCTTTTGACAGAACTTTTTATTACGAAATCATACCTTCAAATCAATTGGAACTTGCACTATACATGGAATCGGAGAGAATGCTTCATCTTAAAATTGATAGTATCGGTGTCGAAACTCAAAGAAAAGTTGTAAAAGAGGAAAGAAAACAACGTTATGAAAATCAACCATATGGCTCTTTAATTGAAAAATTATTTAGTAATGCTTATAAAGTTCATCCTTATAGATGGACTCCAATTGGTTATGTTCAATATATAGACCAGGCAAAATTAGAAGAATTTATAGAATTTTATAAAAAATATTATGTCCCACAAAATGCAACTTTAAGTATTGCTGGAGATATTGATATTGAAAAGACAAAACAATTGGTTCAAAAGTATTTTGGTGAAATTCCGCCAGGTAAGGAACAAATTATACGCCCGAATATTGTAGAACCCGAGCAAACAGAAGAAGTTAGGGAAATAGTTTACGATAACGTTCAACTTCCTATGGTTGTATTTGGATATCACATCCCAGCTCAAGGAACGCCGGATTATTATGCACTTACTATGTTGACGACATTATTATCCAGCGGAGAAAGCTCAAGATTGCAGAAAGAAGTTAAAGATAAACAGCAAAAAGCTCTTGCTGTTGGTTCAATTCCTATTCCGATGGAAGATCCTGGATTATTTATTGTTTATGGACTCGCGAATGTTGGAGTCTCTGCAGAAGATTTAGAAGCATCCATGCAAAGTGAAATTGAAAGAGTCAAAAAAGAATTAATTAGTGACTATGAGTTCAAAAAATTAAGAAATCAAATTGAAAATGATTTTGTAAAAAGTAATTCAACAATGCTGGGTATTGCAGAAAGTTTAGCAAATTATTTTGTTTATTATGGCGATGCAAATTTAATAAATACCGAAATTCAAAGATTTATGAAAGTTACAAAAGAAGATATAAAAAGAGTTGCAAATAAATACTTGCGTAATGAAAACAGAGTAGTTCTTTATTATCTTCCTAAATCACTCGAAAAGAAATAAACATTTATAAAATTATTTTGAGCTTAAGAATTGGAGGAGCACTATTATGATAAAAAAACTTTTATTAATAATATTAATAATTATTTCTTCTTTGAATGCTCAGTTAGACAGAACAAAACGACCACCGGCTGGACCAGCACCAGAAGTAAGGATTGGAGAGTATGAATCTTTTGAATTGCCCAATGGTTTGAAGGTATTTGTAGTTGAAAATCATAAATTACCACGCGTAACTTTTAGACTGTACATAGATGTTGATCCAGTACTCGAGGGAGCAAATGCAGGTTATGTATCTGCAACTGGTGAATTACTTAGAACTGGTACGAAAAATAGAACTAAAGATCAAATTGATGAAGAAATAGATTTTATTGGAGCTGAGCTTTCAACCTCTGCGAATGGTATTGTTGTATCTGGACTTGAAAAGCATAAAGAAAAAATTCTCGAAATAATGTCTGATATTGCTATAAATGCAAATTTTAAACAGGAAGAACTTGATAAAATAAAAAAGCAGATGCTTTCAGCTCTAGCTGTATCTAATGATGAACCAAATTCAATTGCTCAAAGAGTTAGTTCTGTATTGATGTTTGGTAAGAATCATCCATATGGTGAACCACAAACAGAAGAATCTGTTAATTCCATAACACTCGAAATGTGCAAAAATTATTATGATACCTACTTTAAACCTAATGTAGCTTATCTTGCAGTTGTAGGTGATATTACAAAAGAAAAGGCAAAGTCTCTCGTTAAAAAATATTTTGGTAATTGGCAAAAGAAAGATGTACCAAAAAATTCTTATGACGTTCCTAAACAACCAGCAATAAACAAAGTATGTCTGGTTGATAGACCAAATGCTGTTCAATCAGTAATTGCAATTTGTTATCCTGCTGAATTAAAAATAGGAAGTGAAGATGAAATAAAAGCTTCTGTTAACAATTTAATTCTTGGAGGGAGTGCAACAGGAAGATTGTTTATGAATCTTAGAGAATCAAAGGGATATACATATGGCTCTTATTCACAACTGAAATCTGATCACATTATTGGCAATTTTATTGCATTTGCACAAGTGAGAAACAGTGTAACAGATAGCTCGATTACAGAAATGCTCAAAGAAATGAAAAAGATTAGAAATGAAAAAGTATCTCAGGAAGAACTTGAAAAAGCAAAAAATTATTTAGCAGGTGAATTTATAAGAAGTCTTGAAAACCCTGCTACGATAGCACAATTTGCAATTAATACAGCAAGATTTAATCTCCCAAAAGATTATTACAGGAATTATTTAAAGAATCTTTCTGCTGTTACGATTGAGGATGTATATGAGATGGCAAAAAAATATATCCTACCTTCTAATGCGTATATTCTTGTTGTAGGCAATGCATCAGAAATTTCTGAAAAACTTAAAAATTTCAGTATTACAGGTAAAATAGAATATTATGATGTTTTCGGGAATCCATACGATCCTTCATTAAAAAAATTACCAGCCGGTCTTACTGTTGAACAGGTATTAAATAAATATATAGAGGTTATTGGCGGAAGAGAAAGTATCCAAAACGTTCAAGATAGAACAATAAAATTAACAGGTTCAACTCAGGGAATGAATATTACTGTAACAATATCTCAAAGGTACCCTAATAAATTATTGCAGGAAATTGATGCTGGAGTTTTTCGTCAGAAGACAATATTTGATGGACAGCGTGGTATAGTTGATGTAATGGGACAACAGCAAGAATTGAATGAAGAGCAACTGGAATCATTAAAAGAACAGGCAATCGATGCTGTTCTCGATTATTCTAAATATGGGATAAAGCCTGAATTAACTGCTATCGAAACTGTTAATGGGAAAGATGCTTATAAAGTTACATTAAATTCTTCTTCCGGGAAAAAAACAATTCAATATTACGATATCGAAAGTGGGTTGCTGATTCGAACAGTAAGCAACGTCACAACTCCTCAGGGTACATTTACTCAAACAATGGATTTTAGTGATTATAGAGAGGTAAAAGGTGTAAAGTATCCTTTCAAATATGTTCAAAGTTTTGGACCTCAATCAATTGAACTTTCTGTGTCTTCAATTGAAATTAATAAAGGTTTGCCGGATTCCCTTTTTGAATTAAAATAATTCTTCAGGAGGTCATTTCAATTTTACTTTTGAAATGACCTCTTTTATATTTGTGTACAAATAATCTTTTCAAAATAACTATGAATAATTATTCAGTAATTGTACTGGATCTAGGTAATGTATTAATTCCATTCGATTATTCAAGAATAATTAATAAACTTAATTTAATTAGTCCTGGATTAGGTGATAAATTTGCAAAGCTTTATAAAGAAAATTATGAATTTCACAGAAACTTTGAGCGTGGACTAATAACCCGTGTAGAATTCCTGAATACCATACAAGAATGGGTAGATTATAAAGTTTCAAGAGAAGAATTTTGTAAAATTTATTCAGATATTTTTACATTAAATGAAAACGTCATATCGTTAATCCCGATTCTTAAAATGAATTATACAGTTGTTTTATTGTCAAATACAAATGAAATTCATGAAGAATATGGTTATAGGCATTACGATTTTTTGAAATATTTTGACAATATTTTTCTTTCTTTTAAGGTTGGAGCTGTTAAGCCCGAAGAGAAAATTTATCGTGCTGTCGAATCTTATTCTAAAAAACCTTCTTCAGAACATTTATTTATAGATGATGTAATTGAGTATGTTGAGGGGGCAAAAAAATGTGGCTGGGATGCAATTCAATTTCGGAATTATGAACAATTGGTTAAAGATTTAAAAGAAAGAAATATTATCTTTGATGGTGTTAAGTAATCCATTTTTTCCAGACCTCTGACTTATAACCAACAGTTACTTCTTGTCCATATCTAACGATCGGTGTTTTAAGTAGTAATGAATCTTTTAATAACTCTTCTTCTAAATCGAATACCATGAATTGTAAGTTTCTTTTCTTGAATTGTTTTCCTTCTGTGTCTATTAATTCTTCAAGTGGTATTCTGGCCTTTATATTATCCAGTTCTCCTTTTGTCAACCCTTTTTCATTCAAGTCTCTGAAATGATAGTTTATCCTTCGCTCTTTAAAAAATCTTTCTGCTTTTCTTGTATCGCTACAACTCTTAATGCCTATAATCTGAATATTTTTTTGATTCATTATTTTATACTAATTTGTTGAGTAAATCACAATATAATATTTTTGAATGCAAAAATAAAATTAATATATAAGAGGATTATATGCAGTAAAAATTTGTTTAATAACTATTGTGGGGATAATACTTATGAGTTATACATATAAAGTTGGAATGAAAGATGATTTTAAATATGTAACCGAACAATTTGCTGACGTCAGAATTCAGAGATATAAAATTAATGGTTTTGAAAATCTAACTCTTCAACAGAAAAAATTAATTTATTTTCTATATCAGGCTGCCCTTTATGGAAGAGATATAATTTGGGATCAAAACTATAAGTATAATCTATTGATTAGAAAGACACTTGAAGCAATTGTAAATACATATCATGGATATAGAAACACTCCAGAGTTTGCCAAATTTATGGAATATACAAAACGAGTATGGTTTTCAAATGGAATACATCATCATTACTCAAACAGGAAAATTCTTCCCGAATTTACAAAAGATTATTTTGTGCAGCTTATTAATAATTCCAACCAAAAAGAACTTCCTTTGAAGGAAAATGAGACAATTGATGAATTCATTAATAAACTAGAACCAATTATATTTGATCCTGCTGTTGATGCTATAAAAGTAAATCAAGATACAAAACAAGATTTAATTAAAACTTCTGCTATTAACTTTTATGAAAACTTGACACAAAAAGAAGTTGAAGAATATTATAATAAAATAAGAAACCCAATTGATACACAACCTATTTCTTATGGATTGAATTCAAAACTTATAAAAGAGAATGGAAAAATTTATGAAAGACAATGGAAATTAAATGGAATGTATGATGCTGCTATTAAGAAAATTATATATTGGCTAAAGAAAGCTTTAGAGGTCGCTGAAAACGAACAACAAAAAAAGGTAATCAAATTATTGATTGAGTATTATGAAACTGGCGATTTAAAGAAATGGGATGAATATAATATTGAATGGGTTAAAGATACAATTTCAATTATTGATTTTATAAATGGATTTATTGAAACTTACAACGATCCTCTGGGATTTAAAGCATCCTTTGAATCCGTGGTCTCCTTTAAGGATTTAGAAGCTACAAAAAGAATTCAGACGATAAGCAATAATGCTCAATGGTTCGAAGATAATTCACCAATAATGCCAGAACACAAAAAGAAAAATGTAAAAGGAATTTCTGCAAAAGTAATAACAGTTGTTGTTGAATCAGGAGATGCATCACCTTCAACACCAATAGGTATAAATTTACCCAATGCAGAATGGATAAGAAAAGAACATGGTTCTAAATCTGTAAATCTCGGTAATATAGTTCATTCATATAATAAAGCAAATGAAAGTAGTGGACTTATTGAAGAATTTGCATACTCAGACGAAGAGGTAGCACGTGCTAAAGAATATGGTGCATTAGCAAGCGATTTACATACTGATATGCATGAAGTTATAGGACATGCTTCTGGACAATTAAATCCGGGAGTTGGCCAACCAAATGAAACATTAAAAAATTATGCATCAGTAATTGAAGAGGCTCGTGCAGATTTGGTTGCACTGTATTTTATAATGGATAAAAAATTAATTGAAATTGGAGTAATGCCATCGCTTGATGCTGGAAAAGCTGAATATGATGCTTATATCAGAAATGGTTTAATGGTACAATTAGCTCGATTAAAACCGGGTGAAAACCTTGAAGAAGCACATATGAAAAATAGACAATTAATTGCTAAATGGGCTTATGAAAAAGGTTTACAGGAAAATGTAATCGAAAAGAAAATTAAAGATGGTAAAACATTTTTCATAATTAACGATTATGAAAAACTCAGAAATTTATTTGGACAATTATTGCGAGAAATTCAAAGAATTAAATCTAAAGGGGATTACCAGGCAGCAAAAAACCTTGTTGAAAATTATGGGGTAAAAGTTGATATTGAATTGCACAAGGAGGTACTTGAACGATATAAAAAATTAAAAATTGCTCCTTATGCAGGATTTATTAATCCTGTTTTAATTCCTGTAATAAAAAATGGTGAAATAACTGATGTGAAGATTGAATACCCGGAAGATTTTACAGAACAAATGCTCTATTATTCAAGAGAATATTCTGTGCTCCCTGTTAATAATTAAGAAATATAATTAAAAATTATATTAAGTAGTTCAAAAGCATATAATTAAAACAGCGTATGTTGATTTAATATAATGAAGAATGGGGAGTTATTGATATTATACTTTTTTCCAAAATACTTATTGAAAAACTTACATTAAATATTTAGAAATTAGGATTGAAAATAGAAAAATTTTGTTTCATACTTTATAAACACGACGAATTACATATACAGATGGGAACTTCAAAACCCTTTAACATATACAAGCATGATTTTGAATTCAATATGAATGTAGTACAAAGCTCAAGAATTATTTTATTGAACTTAAAAGAATAAACTTCATAATGTATTGATTTTTTATTTATCTTTACGATGAGTTGTGTTAAAGTATAATTTCTACTTTCAGCTGCTAAAAGATTTATCATAAACTTTTAATCATTAAGGATATAATTATGAAAAAATGGGAGCAAAAAATAATTCCAAATTTGTGGTTTAACGGCAATGCTAAAGAAGCCGTAGATTTTTACGTTTCTGTTTTTCCTGAAGCGCAAATAATCTCAATCTCGTACTATCCAAAGAGCAAAGAAGAAGGCCTTGCTGATTTTCAGCTCAATATGGCTGGAGAAATATTGACGATTGATTTTGAAATTTTTGGTTTTCGTTTTGTAGCTATAAATGCGGGACCGGAGTTTAGCCCAAACCCATCAATATCGTTTATAGTTGGCTGTGAGACAATAGAAGAAATAGATTCTCTGTGGAAGAGACTATCGGAGGGCGGCACAAAACTCATGCCTTTAGACAAATATTTTTTCAGCGAACGATATGGTTGGATTCAGGATAAATACAATGTAAATTGGCAGCTCATACTGAAAAAACCTGAAGAAGACAACAGACCGAAGATTGTACCTGCTCTACTTTTCGTTAAAGAAAAAAGCGGTAAGACAAAGGATGCAAGGGACTTCTATCTATCGGTTTTCAAAAATTCAAAAGAGGGAATCATCTCATATTTTGAGGAGGATACACCTATGGGACAAAAGAAAGGAGACGTTATGTTCTGTGACTTCAAGCTTGATGATGTATGGATCGCGGCAATGGATGGCGGAGATTCACACGAGTTTGATTTTAACGAAGGAGTATCTCTTTCGATTGCCTGCAAAGATCAAGATGAGATCGATTACTTTTGGGAGAAGCTCACGGCAGGCGGTGGAGAAGAGAGCGTTTGCGGCTGGCTCAAAGATAAATACGGGGTAAGCTGGCAGGTAGCGCCTGAGAATATGAAAGAGCTTATGAAGAAACCAAACGCATTCAAGACCATGATGAAACAAAAGAAAATAATTATTGCAGAATATTAAGTGATACAAAAATTATAATTTAAGAATAGAATCAAGAAAGAGTTCCGGAATAATCATCAAAACTTAATTTTTTGGATTTTCTTTGAAGATGAGGACTTCAATAAAAAAATTGAGTAATATAAAATTTATCATCGAATTCTAAAAGGAAGGTACTTACCAGGCTTATATTTCATAAAAGATATTTGATTATTTTAACCTGCAATTTTTCTCTTGAGCATAGATTGACATCTATTCAGTATTTTTTTATAAGGGAAATTATCAACAATCTTGTTTAAGCTCTCGAAAAATTTTAAGCACCTTTTTTAATGATAATATAAGAATTAATAACATTAATCCAAGTATTATCCATATAACCATTTTTCATAACTTACTAATTTTTTCACATGCATTGTAAAATAAAATTGTAAAATTTATTGTGAGGATAATCAATTATAATAAATTAGTTGATAAAAAATATTTAATGGTATTTTGTCAAATAAGTTATTTATTTTTGTTAACAAAATAATTCGAGGAGACACAATGAAAAAAATATTTTTTCCCCTTTTAATTGGATTTTTTATAAATTCTTTTGCTCAGCTTCCACCAATTATCGATAGAGAAATATTCTTCGATGATCCTGAAATTTCGGGGGCAAAAATTTCGCCCGATGGGAAGTACATTACATTTATCAAACCATTCAATAATGTTCGTAATATCTGGATTAAAGGAATAAATCAAAAATTTGAAGAAGCACGTCCTTTGACAAATGATACAAAAAGACCAATTACAAACTATTTCTGGTCATGGGATAGCAAGTATGTTCTTTTTGTTCAGGACCAGGGCGGAAATGAAAATTTTAGAGTCTATGCGGTCGACCCAAGTGCTACTGGAGATCCTGTCCCACCAGCAAAAGATTTAACCCCACTTGATAATGTTAGAGCTTACATTTATGATGTACCAAAGAAAAAACCTGATGAAATTTATATTGGATTAAATGATCGCAATCCTCAATTGCATGATGTATATAAATTAAATTTGAAAACTGGTGAGAGAACACTAATTCGTAAAAATGATGAAAATGTTTTATCCTGGGTTTTTGATTTGGATGGAAATTTAAGATTAGGTATTCGTCAAACAGATGATGGTGGAATGGAAATCCTTAAAGTGGCGGGAGATAAATTAATTCCAATTTATTCAGTTACAAGTGAAGAGACTTGTGAACCATATCGATTTACTGCTGATGGAAAATGTTTTTATCTGGTTTCAAATAAAGGTGAAAAGGTTGATAAAACGGAATTACTTTTATTTGATATGGAAACAAATAAAATAAAGTTTATTGAGAGAGATCCTGAAAATGAGGTCGATTTTGGTGGTGCATTATTTTCTGATGTAACTAATGAATTAATTGCTACTTTCTATGTCGGCGATAGAAGAAGAATTTATTTTAAGAATAAAGATTTTGAAAAAGCTTTTAATCAATTAAGGAAGAATTTACCTGAAGGTGAAATTTTCTTGAATTCTATGACCGAAGATGAAAATTTATGGATAGTTAGTGTCTCAAGAGATATTGATCCTGGTTCAACTTATTTATTTGATCGAAAAAGTGGTAAAGTAGAACTCCTTTATAAATCAAGACCCAATTTACCTTCCGAATACCTAGCTGAAATGAAACCAATAAGGTACAAAGCTAAAGATGGTCTGATAATCCCTGCTTACTTAATTCTTCCTAAAGGAATAGAGCCTAAGAATTTACCTGCAATTGTATTTCCGCATGGTGGTCCGTGGTCAAGAGATTACTGGGGGTATAATGCGTATGCTCAATTTTTAGCTAATAGAGGCTACGCTGTTTTACTTATCAATTTCAGAGGGTCAATAGGTTTTGGTAAAAAGTTTCTAAATGCTGGAAATAAACAATGGGGTAGAGGTTCAATGCAACAGGATATAACTGATGGAGTTCATTACTTAATAAAAGAAGGTATTGCTGATCCAAAACGTATTGGTATATTTGGTGGTTCATATGGTGGATATGCTACATTAGCGGGACTGGCATTTACACCTGAACTTTATGCTGCAGGTTTCGATGTAGTTGGGCCTTCAAATATTATAACATTATTAAATTCTATTCCTCCTTACTGGGCTCCTTTAAAAAAGTTATTTACTATCAGAGTTGGTGACCCTGATAAACCTGAAGAAAGAAAAATGCTGGAAGAACAATCTCCACTTAATTATGCGAGCAATATAAAAGCTCCACTATTTGTGGTTCAGGGCGCAAACGACCCCAGAGTAAAAAAAGCAGAATCTGACCAGATCGTTGCTGCCCTAAGAGATCTTGGTAGGGATGTTGAATATATTGTAGCTCCTGATGAAGGACATGGATTTTTAGGAAGAGAAAATAGATTGGCTATGATTGTAGCAATGGAAAAATTTTTTGCAAAACATCTCGGTGGAAGAATTCAACAAGATGTAAAACCAGAAATTCAAAAGAGACTTGAAGAAATTACAGTTGATATCAAAACTGTTACTATGCCAAAAAAAGAAGTTGTAAGTAATGTTTTAACATCATTTGATGGTTCAAAAATTCAACCTACTTCATTAAAATACCTATTGAAAATTGAAACTAGAGGACAGAAGTTTGAAATGAATATTAATAGAGAAATTTCTAAAAGTAAATTAAATAATAAAGATGTTTATATTACTATTGATAATGTATCTGGAATGATGGGAGGTAATGATACTTTGATTGTAGATGCAATTAATTTACTCCCACTTAAAAGAAGTCTAAAACAAGGACCTGCTTCTGTTCAATTAAATTTTAGTGGAGATAAATTAGAAGGACAAATTGAAGCTGGTCCACAAAAAATGCCTATAAACATAAAATTAAATTCCCCAGCTTTAACAGAAGGCGCAGGTATAGAATTGGCTCTCAGATCTCTCCCATTGGTAGTTGGTTATAAAACATTTTTTAATCAGGTAGATATTATGAAAGCTAATGTTCAACAAATGAGTATTAATGTAATCGATAAAGAAAAAATAAATCTTCCTGCAGGCCAATTTGATGCTTTTAAGATTGTTATTAAACCAATAGATAGCGAAGAAGGGCTTCAAACATTATGGCTGGATGCTGAATCAAAGATACTATTAAAATCTGAGTCCAGGCTTGGAAGTATGATGGGTGGTGGGAATTTAATTATGGAAATCGTTAAATAAATTAATTAATCCAAAAGGGGAATTAATAAATAATTCCCCTTATTAAATTTACATTCATTTGAAAAGTTTTATTTTGGCTAATTTCCCAAATCTTAAGGCCTTTTTATTATTTAGATCTTTTTTTGTTAAGAATTGTAATTAAAAACTATTTATAACGTAGAATAATATTACTTTCAAAGTGCTCTGTATTTATTTAATGTAATAATTATTCTTTATACTGCTCTAATAAAATTTCTCTTCTCTTAAATTATTTGTTATTGGTAAGAAATTAAAATTAACTTCTATGAGGGCTCTTGAAAGTGTTATAAAACTTTGTAGCGGGGGTAGGACTTGAACCTACAACCTTCGGGTTATGAGCCCGACGAGCTACCATTTGCTCCACCCCGCGATGTAATTTTTTCAAATTTTGTTTACAAATATATAAAAGCATTTTTGTTCTGTCAAATCATTATTAATACTTGATACTTACTTTATTCTTCATCATATTCGTATAAAAATATTTCAGTTGAAATGTTAAAGTCACTTCTTATTAAAGATTATGCATTAATAGAGAATATTGAAATTCAATTTGGCAAAGGATTAAATATAATTACTGGTGAAACAGGTGCAGGCAAGTCAATAATAATTGATGCAATGAGTTTATTACTGGGCGAGCGAGCTTATATTGATGTAATCAGAAAAGGAGCTGAGAAATCTATTATTGAGGGAATTTTTGAAATTGCTGATAATAAGAAGGTTAGAAAAATTCTTGATGAACATGAAATTGAATGTAATGATGAACTAATAGTAAGGAGAGAAATTTCAATTAAAGGAACAAATCGATGTTTTCTAAATGATTCTCCTGTAACTTTGAACGTTATTAAAGAAATTGGGGATTTGCTAGTTGACCTTCATGGCCAGCATGAGCATCAATCACTTTTGAAAGTTGATAATCATATTGAGATGCTTGACGATTTTGCAAATATTAATCAATATTTAATTGAATACAAAAATAATCTCACAATACTTATTCAGCTTCAAAGAGAATTAAATGAATTACTAAGTAAAGAAACGCTTTTGAAAGAAAAAAGAGACCTTTATGAATTTCAAATTAAGGAGATTGATTCTATATCACCTCGAATCGATGAAGAAGAAGAGATTGAGAATGAGCTTAAAGTTTTAGAAAATTCAGAAAAACTTTTATCTCTATCAAGTGAGCTTTATGAGGAACTTTATGAAAAAGAAAACTCCGTTCACGATAGATTATCTATGATTAAAAACAAATTATTGGAAATTTCTAAAATAGATAAATCATTTCTAGATAAAATTAATGAATTAGAAACGGCTATTGTCATATTAAATGAGATCTCCTCTTTTCTTCGGGATTATAAAAATCGAATTGACCTGGAACCAAAACATCTTGAAGAATTAAGAGAACGCCTCGGCTCGCTAAACATGCTGAAGAAAAAATATGGGGGCACAATTAAAGCTGTTTTAGAACACCGTGAAAAAATTGGTAAAGAGATAGAGCTGGCAGAAAATTTTTCTGAAAGAATTAAAGAACTTGAAAATGAAATTGACGATTTAAGAAGAATATGTGGTGATTTAGCTAAAAATATTTCTCAAAAAAGAAAAGAAGCTTCGAAATTAGTTAAGAAAGATATCGAGAGTGTATTAAAAACTCTTGGAATTTGTGATCCAAATTTTCAAATAAAGATTAGTAATGAAATTACTGACTCGGAAAATTTTATTATAGTTGACGACAAAAAATATAGATTTAACGAACGTGGTTATGATTTTGTAGAATTTTATATTTCTACAAATATTGGGGAAGATCCAAAGCCTCTTGTTAAAGTTGCCTCGGGTGGTGAAATATCACGCATTATGCTGGCATTAAAATCAGTGCTAGCAAAATCTGATAAACTCCCGATCTTAATTTTCGATGAAATTGATACAGGGGTCAGTGGCAATATTGCACAGAAAGTAGGTAAAGCACTTAAGTCGCTTGCAAGTACTCATCAGATTATTGCTATTACACACCTTCCTCAAATTGCTAGTCTTTCGGATAATCATTATTTAGTTGAAAAGAAAAAGTCGGGGGATCGTAATGTAAGTTCAATAAGATTGTTGAATGAAAATGAAAAGATACAAGAAGTGGCAAAATTAATGAGTGGTGAAATAATTACAGAAGCTGCTTTAATTGGTGCTAAGGAATTAATTTCCCAAAAATCTAATTAGTGCTTTTTAACACATGTGGGCATTTTAATTAACATTTTTCTTTTTATCAATAAAATAGATTATTAATTTCGTATTATAATAATAATAAAAGGAAAGAAAATGAAAAATATTAAATTACTTATAAGTATAATATCTTTTTTATCAATAATTCAATTTAATTTGAAAGCACAAAATCTTGAAGAAACACTATCTAACCTCTCTTCTTCTGTTGGAAAAGCTTATGTATCTCCCATCCTTTCTGCATTTGGTTCAAATCTTAATTCAGGATGGGTTTCTAAATTACCTCCAGCAGATTTTTTAGGACTTCATCTTGATATAAAAGTTATTGCTATGGGTTCATTTTTTTCTGATGATGTAAAAAAATTTAATGCTACGGGGGACTTTTATTTCTCTGAATTTCAAGTAGAACAAATACTTGCGAACTCCAATATTACTGCTTCAACCGTAGGTTCACAGATTTATAATGACCTTAAAAACGAATTAATGAGAACTAAATTTAGTGTTAATTTTTCAGGACCAACAATTGTAGGAAGTAAAAAAGAATATTTAAAAGTAAAATTTCCGGGTAAAACAATTCAGGCAGGCAATCAACAATACACGGTAAATCAATATGAAATCCAAATCGACGAGGTTAAAGGCTTTTTAGATGAAATTCCTGCTCTTCCATCAGGTGCAGTTCAGCTAACAGTTGGAACTATTGCAGGTACTTATGCATCATTACGCTATCTGCCAAGCGTTGAAATTGAAGATATGGGTAAATTCACTTTCTGGGGAATTGGTTTAATTCATAATACAGGGATATGGTTTAAGGATCCTTTACCATTGGATTTAGCTGTGGCTTTCTTTACACAAAAGATGAAGGTGGGTGATATTTTTGAAAGTAATGCTACTCAATATGGTATATATGCTGGTAAAACTCTCGGTGCAATTATTTCAATCACTCCTTATGCAGGCTTTACATTTGAAAAGTCTAAAACATCTGTAACTTATGATTATCAATCAAATGAAACAGTTAATGGTGTTCCAGTACCCCCTACAAAAGTAAAATTTGAAGCTGAAGGGAATAATGGTTCTGCTGTTACTGTAGGAATGAATATTAAACTTGTTGCATTAAATATTAATGCTGATTATAAGTTTGCTAAAACAAGAACACTAAGCGTTGGTATATCTTTAGGTTTCTGAATGATGAATTTATGAAGGAAACATCTATTTATATTCATATACCATTTTGTGATCACAAATGTATCTATTGTGATTTTTATTCAATTATATCACTTAAAAATTTGGGAGATTATTTCACTGCATTAAAAAAAGAAATTAGTTATTTCTCAAACATTTATTCAAATAATCGGAAAATAATATCACTATATTTTGGGGGAGGCACCCCCTCTTTAATTGAACCGAAATATATTGATGATATAATAAATTTTATATCAAAAAAATTTTTTTTGAGTACCAATATAGAAATAACTTTAGAAACAAATCCTGGTACTGTAAATAAAAATAAATTAAAAGAATTTAGAAAATCTGGTGTAAACAGAATAAGTATTGGTGTTCAATCTTTTAATGATGATGAACTAAAATTCCTAACACGCATCCACGACTCCGATACTGCAATTAAAACCGTATGGGATGCTTATGAATCAGAATTTGACAACATAAGTGTTGATTTAATTTTTAATTTACCTGGACAGACAAAAAAGCTCTGGAGATATAATCTCGAGACCGCAATTAAACTTCCAATAAAACATATTTCTACTTATAGTTTAATCATTGAAAGAGGTACAATATTGAATAAAATGGTTCTGGATGGCAAAGTAAAAATTCAGGATAAAGATTTTGATGGAGAACTTTATGAATTTACAATTGACTTTTTAACTCATAACGGTTTCATTCAATACGAAGTTTCGAATTTTGCTAAAGATGGTTTTGAATGTGTTCATAATAATTCATACTGGAGATACAAAGATTATTTTGGGTTTGGTACTTCTTCCCATTCATTTATTGACGGGAAAAGATGGTGGAATTATTCAAGCTTAAACTTATATTGTAGATTAATAAAAGAAAAAAATATTGCAATTGCTGGTGAAGAATTATTAACACCTGAACAAATGAGAGATGAATTTATAATGCTTTCGTTGAGAAGTAAAGGAATAAACATTAACGAATTTGTGGAAAAATTCGGTGATGAGTGGATTAAAAAAAGGATATCATTTATTGATGAAATAGTTTCAAAGGGTTTTTTAATCTATGAAAATAATTTAATTAAATTGACAAAAAGGGGTTATCCTTTATGTGATGAAATAGTAAAAGAATTATTATAACTTAAATTTGATTAAAAACCATAAATTTGATAATTTATTTAATTATTTATAGATTTGCGTTGTCTAATTTCGCCCCTTGTGGGCGATTTTTGTTTGTATAAAATGGAAAAATCAAAAATTTTTGAAAAACTTGAGGAAATTGTTACATCCGAAGGTTTCCTCTTAATAGATCTTGTAATACGCGGCGATGATAGGCTTCGAATAATAGAAGTCTTCATTGATGGCGAAAATGCTGTAACTACAGATGATTGTATGAAAATAAGCCGAATTATTGAAAAGACTATTGACGAAGAAAATTTGTTTAAGAATTACAGATTAGATGTGTCTTCTCCGGGTGTGGATAGACCTTTGAAATACTTGGCTCAATATAATAAACATATTAACAGAAAATTTGAACTTAGTTATAAAGATGAAGATAAAGTTAAAAAGATTATTGGTAAGTTAATAAGAATTGAAGGTAATATATTATATTTTGAGGAAATAAATCGAGAAATAAAAATTAACTTTAAAGATATTATTAAAGCAAAAGTATTAATAAGTTTTTGATTGGGAGGTAATATAAATGAATCTCGAAATAGTTGAATCATTCGCACAAATGGTGCGAGAAAAAAGTGTAGATAAAGATGTACTGGCAGGAATTATCGAAGAAATATTCGGTCTGTTAGTAAAAAAGAAATACGGACCAGATGCAAAATATGACGTGGTTGTTAATATGGATAAAGGTGATATAGAAATTTTTCTTGAAAGGACTATTGTAGAAAAAGTTACAAATCCGAGTACACAAATAGGTATTGATGAAGTAAATGCGCGTGGGAACGAAGAAGGACTGGAAATAGGTGAAGACTATGTTGAAAAAATCGACTTATCTCAGTTTGGTAGAAGACTTATTAATTTAGCACGTCAAAGTTTAAATCAAAAAATTAGAGAGATAGAGAAAGAAATTGTTTATAATGAATATCGTAACATTATAGGTGAGATAGTTGTTGGTGATATTTACCAGGTAAGAAGAAATGATGTGCTGATTAATCATAATAAGAATGAGTTAGTACTTCTACGTTCAGAACAAATTCCTCATGAAAAATATAAAAAAGGGGAAACTATACGTGCTGTTGTTAAAGAAGTTAGAAAAACACCAAATGGCCCTGTTATTATTGTTTCAAGAGCCGATAATATGTTTTTGAAAAGATTATTCGAAATTGAAATACCAGAAATATATGATGGCATAATTGAAATAAAAGGAATTGCACGTGAACCCGGTGAAAGAGCTAAAGTTGCTGTGGAATCTCAGGATGCAAGAATCGATGCTGTAGGTGCATGTGTGGGTATGAAAGGAGTTCGTATTCATGCTATCGTAAGGGAATTGAATAATGAAAATATTGATGTGATAAATTATTCAGATGATCCTATTGTGTTTATTCAAAGATGCCTTGCCCCTGCAAAGCTCAAACAAATTGAAATTGATGAAGATGCTAAGAAGTGCATTGTAACTGCAGAAAGCGACCAGATTTCAATGATTGTAGGAAGAGGTGGTGTGAATATCAGACTTGCAATGAAACTTACTGGTTATGATATAGAGGTTATTCGTCTTCAAAAACAACTTGATGAATATGAAGAAGATATTGAATTACCAGAATTACGTGATGAACTTGGTAGTGATATTGTAGATATACTTATTATGAACAGATTTGAAACAGCCGTTGAAGTATTGAAAGCAGGATTCGATAAATTAAAACAAATTGAAGGTATTGGCGAAGAAAAAGCAAAAGAAATAATTCAAATTCTCGAAAGTCAATTTGAAGAAGAAGAATGATTTTATAAAAAATTCAGGTATTTAATATGCCAGATTCGGTCAAAGAAAAAAAATTAAGAATTTATAAATTCGCTGCAGAATATAACCTCGCATCAGAATTGTTAATCGAATTTCTTCAGAAAAAGGGTTATGAGGTAAAATCTCATATGACACTTTTGACTGAAGAAATGGAAAATGAAATACGTACTCATTTTAAAAAAGATATTGAAAAAGCAGAAAAACATTATAAAAAAATATCTGAATTTCAGAAAAAGAGAATTGAGGTAGAATCTGCGCCGGTAACTGAGGCAAAGGTACCTGAAAAATCTTCTGAAGAAAAAATTATAAAAGAGAAATCTGCAGAGATACCAATAGTTGAAACTGAAATTCAATTAAAATCAGATGAAGGTCTGGTATCTAAAGAGGCAGACTTAAAATTAACTAGTGAAGAACCTGAAAAACACGTAAAAGCTGAAGATATTGAAAAAATAGATAAACAAAAAATTGAAGTTCAGACAGTTGAACAAGCTCCATCATTTAAGACAGAAACAGAACTCGAACTGGAAGCAAAGAAGAAAGGTTTAACAATAGTAGGTAAGATTGAACTCGATAAAAAAGAGGAGATTACAGAACAAACATCACAAACATTAGCAGAAGTTGAAGAAGAAGAGGAATCGAAAAAGAAAAAGAAGAAAAAGAAAAAAATATTAAAAGCAAAGAAAAAAGGGAAAACTGGTGAAGAAGGTGCCGATGAAATAGTATCTAAAAAGAAAAGGAAAATTAAAAGACTTGAAATTGATAAACGCGAGGTTGAAGAAGCTATTAAAAGAACAATGCTTTCACTTGATGAGTCTGCATTAAGCGAAAGAGCATTGATAAGAAAAAAGAAAAGAAAAGAAAAACAGGAACAGCAAGAAAAACTATTAGAGCAGAAACAACTTGAACAGAAAAAAATAAAAGTAACTGAATTTATTGCAGTTGGAGAACTTGCAAATTTAATGGGTGTACCTGTAAGCGAGGTAATTCAAAAATGTATTAACCTTGGATTAATGGTCTCAATTAATCAAAGATTGGATGTAGAAACTATTACGCTAATAGCTGATGATTTTGGTTACGAAATTGAGTTACAAGATGAGTATAAAGCTGATATTGATGCTGATATTCAGGATCCTATTGAGACTTTAAAACCTCGACCACCCGTTGTTACTGTAATGGGTCATGTTGATCATGGTAAAACATCACTACTTGATTTCATAAGAAGAACAAATGTAGTTGCTGGCGAAGCTGGTGGAATCACACAGCATATAGGTGCGTATAAAGTGATCCTTGATAATGGAAGAGAAATTTCTTTTCTCGATACCCCAGGACACGAAGCTTTTACAGCTATGCGCGCTCGTGGAGCAAAAGTAACAGACATAGTTGTTCTTGTTGTTGCAGCTGACGATGCCGTTATGCCTCAAACAATCGAAGCTATAAATCATGCTCAAGCTGCTAATGTTCCTATTATTGTTGCAATAAACAAAATTGATAAACCAAATGCTAATGTAGAAAGAATTAAGCAACAGTTAGCAGAACGCAATATTCTTGTTGAAGATTGGGGTGGTAAGTATCAATGTGTAGAGATTTCTGCTAAAACAGGTAAGAATATCGACCTTTTACTCGAAAAAATTATACTTGAAGCCGATATACTGGATCTTAAAGCTAATCCGGATAGACTCGCTCGAGGAACAATTATTGAAGCTCAATTAGATAAAGGTAGAGGAATTACTGCTACTGTTCTTGTTCAAAAGGGTACTTTAAAAATTGGTGAGCCATTTATTGCAGGAATTGTTTATGGTCGAGTTCGTGCTATGTTCGACGAAAGAGGTAAAAAAGTCTTAAGTGTTGGTCCATCAACTCCTGTATTGGTGCTCGGTTTTGAAGCAACACCACAAGCTGGGGATATTTTTATAGTTGTTGAATCTGAACGTGAAGCACGTGAAATTAGCTTGAAACGACAACAACTAAAACGTGAACAGGACCATCGCCAGATGCGACTTATTACACTCGATGAAATTGCAAATCAAATAAGTAGAGGAGGAGTTAAAGAATTACCAATTATTGTAAAAGGCGATGTGGATGGTTCCGTTGAAGCTCTATCTGATGCTTTAATGAAATTATCAAATGATGAGGTTACAGTTAAAGTAATTCACAAGGGTGTTGGTGCAATCTCTGAAGGTGATGTGCTTTTAGCAGCCGCTTCCCGTGCAATAATTATAGGTTTTCATGTACGACCAAATTCTAATGCCCGTAAATTGGCAGAAACTGAAAAGGTTGAAATAAGATTATACAATATTATTTATGACGCTATAAATGCCGTTAAATCTGCTCTTGAAGGAATGCTTTCTCCAGTAATTTCAGAAGAACTTGTTGGAACTGCAGAAGTTCGCCAGATATTTAAAGTCCCCAAGGTTGGAACTGTAGCCGGTTGCTATATCCAGGATGGAAAGATTGTTCGTAATAATAATATTAGATTAATTAGAGAAGGCATTGTAATTTACGAAGGTCAACTTGAATCATTAAAAAGATTTAAAGACGACGTTCGAGAAGTTGAAAAAGGTTTTGAATGCGGTCTTAGCATAGCTAACTTTAATGATATTAAAGTTGGTGATATTATAGAATCATATAAAATTATTGAAACAAGAAAGAAACTCGAATAATGCCATCTTACAGAATTGAAAAAGTTGCAAGTTTAATTAAAGAAGAACTAAGCTTAATTTTCTTACATAAAATTCAAGATCCTAATCTAAGCATTATTACAGTAACTAATATTAAGGTAAGCCCCGATCTGCGACATACTAAAGTATATCTTTCAGTTTATGATAAAGAGAAACGACAGGAAGTATTAGATAAAGTTAATGAACTTAAAGGCTGGATACGTACTCAACTTGCGGGGAGAATTCAAATAAGATTTGTGCCTGAACTTGATTTTTATATTGATGATACACTCGATTATGTCGAAAAAATAGAAAAGATAATTAAAAAAATTCATGAAAGTAATAACAAATAAAATTTCTTATGATTATCATCCAGATTTTAAGAATGGAGAAATTATACTGATTGATAAACCCTTGAAATTAACGTCTTTTGATGTAATCCATAAAATTCGAAAAGCTATTAATGTAAAAAAAGTTGGTCATACTGGCACACTTGATCCTATGGCTACAGGTTTGTTGATAGTTTGTACAGGTAAAAAGACGAAATTAATATCGAATATAATGGATTTGGGTAAAACTTATAAAGGAATTATCTCTTTAGGGAAAACTACCCCATCATACGATTTGGAAACTAATTTTGATAGCCAGAAAGATTTTGATTATGTAACTGAAGATATGATTTACAATATTCGGGATACATTTTTAGGTGTCTCTATGCAAATTCCACCAATGTATTCAGCAGTTAAAAAAAATGGGCAAGCTCTCTATAAACTTGCTCGAAAAGGAATAGAGGTGGAAAGAAAACCAAGAGAAATTTATATAAAAAAATTCGAAATCAACAAAATTGATCTGCCGAATATTTATTTTGAAATAACATGTTCTTCTGGAACTTATATTCGTGTGATTGCTAAAGATTTTGGAGATAAAATAGGCTGTGGTGCTTTTTTAAAGTCTTTACGTAGAACAAAAATTGGGGACTTTGACGTTGATGATGCCTTTAGTATTGATGAATTTATTAAATACATTGAATCAATTTCTTTTTTTGTAAACTGAAAGATTTTGTAAATGATTGTTTATAATGATTTATCGAAATTTAAGAAAGAGAAAAATGTTGTTATAACAGTTGGTAGTTTTGATGGATTACATTTAGGACATCAATTAATCTTAAATAAGTTGATCGAAATTAGTAAACTCTTAAATGGCAAAAGTCTGCTTTTGACTTTTGAACCACATCCACGTAATGTTGTTTCGAAAAATTTTGATTTTAAGATTCTTACAACACTGGAAGAAAAAAAAATATTATTAGAAAAATTTGGGATTGATATTTTGGTAATTCAAAACTTTACAGAAGAATTTTCTCAAAAAACATCAGAAGAATTTATAAAGGAAATATTAGTAGGTAAAATAGGTATTTCGCATATTGTTGTTGGCCATGACCATAAATTTGGTAAAGACAGAATGGGAGACGAAAAAGATTTAAAAGAATTTGGGAATAAATTTAATTTTGATGTTACTTCTGTAGAAGCAGTAGTAATAGATAATATGGTGGTTAGCAGTACTAAAATACGCAACGCACTTTGTGATGGAGATATTGAAAAAGCAAACCTTCTACTTGGAAGAAATTATACAATTTTTGGTAAAGTGGTTCATGGAATAAAAAGAGGAAGATTACTTGGGTATCCTACTGCTAATATTGAAGTATTTGATAATAAAAAAGCAATTCCTAAAAATGGAGTTTATGTTGTAAATGTTAACTTAAACAATAATAATTATTCTGGTATTATGAATATTGGAATAAGACCAACTTTTGAAAATAATAACCTGAGAGTACTAGAAGTAAATTTACTTAATTTTAACGAAGATATTTATGAAGAAAATATTGAAGTAAGTTTTGTTAAAAGGCTACGTGATGAAATTAAATTTCAATCGAAAGATGAACTAATCAATCAAATAAAAAAAGATATTGATAAAGCCCGAGAAATTTTAATTAATTAATCCTGGTTGATTCTGGGATTATATTGTATAACTAAAAAAAGGAGTAAAATATGTCAATCTCAAAAGAAAGAAAACTTGAGTTAATTAAGAAATACGGAAAAAACGAGAAGGATAGTGGAACCCCCGAAGTTCAGATAGCAATATTAACAGAAAGAATAAATAATTTAACAGCTCATTTTGAAAGCCATAAGAAAGACCATGCTTCGCGCAGAGGCTTATTACAGATGGTTGGTAAAAGAAGAAGATTGCTTGACTACTTAATGAGAAAAGATATAGAAAGATATCGAAACATAATTAAAGAATTGAATATTAGAAAATAGAGGTTTTAGATATGATATATACTAAAGAAGTACAAATTGGCAAGCACAAATTGATATTTGAGACTGGCAAATTAGCCAAACAGGCTAATGGTGCTGTAATGGTTCGTTATGGCGATACAATGGTGCTTGTAACTGTAGTAATGGGTGATGTCAGAGACGATATTGATTTCTTTCCTCTTAATGTTGAATATCGTGAAAAATCTTTTGCTGCAGGTAAAATACCAGGTGGTTTTGTAAAACGAGAAGGTAAACCAAGTGATAAAGAAATATTAAGTGCAAGATTAATAGATAGACCCATACGGCCACTATTTCCAGATAATTTCTTCAACGATACTCAAATTGTAGCTTTTGTATACTCTTTCGATAATGAAAATGATGCTGATGTAATTGCTGCCTGTGGTGCTTCGGCTGCAATTGTAATTTCAGATATTCCTTTCTTAGAACCAATTGGAGAAGTAAGAGTAGGAAGAATTAATGGAGAATTTATCATAAATCCAACACTTCAACAAATTGAAGAAAGTGATATTGAATTGGTAGTAGCAGGGACAGAAAGCTCAATTATGATGGTAGAAGGGGAGGCTAAAGAAGTTAGCGAAGAGGATATGCTTAATGCTCTTAAATTTGCTCACGTTGAAATTAAAAAGATTGTTCAGGCTCAAAAAGAATTGCGTGAATTATGTGGCAAACCTAAACTCGAAATACCTCCAAGAATTATTGATGAAAACCTTTTGAATGATGTTCGCAATTTAGCATATGATAAATTCAAAACATTGGTTGCAACTGTTTTGACAAAAGAAGAACGATCAAATAAAAATAAAGAATTGGTAGAAGAAGTTATTGCAGCTCTTTCAGAAAAATATCCCGAACAAGAAAAGATAATTAAAGAAATTCTCCATGATATTGAAAAAGAGTTGATGCGTAAAAGAATCCTGGAAGAAGGATTGCGCCTCGATGGAAGAAAGACTAACGAAATAAGACCGATTACTATCGAACTGGGTTTGTTACCTCGTCCACACGGTTCTGCGCTTTTTGTCCGAGGTGAAACACAGAGCTTAACAACGCTTACTCTTGGTACCAAGCAGGATGAACAAATTATTGATGGGTTGCAAGCAGAATTTAGAAAAAGATTTATACTTCACTATAACTTTCCACCTTTTAGTGTAGGAGAAGTCGGTAAATATTCGGGAGTAGGAAGAAGAGAAGTTGGACATGGTAATCTTGCAGAACGCTCTCTCAAAAATGTGATCCCTTCAGAAGATAAATTTCCATACATGATACGATTAAATTCAGATATTCTTGAATCAAATGGTTCTTCTTCTATGGCTACAGTGTGTGCCGGTTCACTGGCTTTAATGGATGGTGGTGTTCCTATTAAAACTGCTATTGCTGGTATTGCAATGGGACTTATTAAAGAAGAAGATAAATATGCGATCCTTTCAGATATTCTAGGAAATGAAGATCATCTTGGAGATATGGATTTTAAGGTTGCTGGTTCTAGTAAAGGAATTACAGGGTTTCAGATGGACATTAAGATTCAGGGAATATCTTATGAAATAATAGAAAAAGCATTACAACAAGCAAAAGAAGGGAGATTTCATATTCTTGAAATTATGAACCATGCTATTTCAGCACCACGCCCACATATTTCAATTTATGCGCCTACTTTGCTTACAACAAAAATACCAATTGACAAAATTGGAGCAGTCATTGGTCCAGGTGGAAAGATAATTCATAAAATCCAAAAAGATTATAATGTTGAAATTGTGATTGAAGAAGATGGAACAGTTAATATTTCTGGTCAGGATGCTAAGCTTGCAAGAGAAGCAAAGGAATATATAAAATGGTTAACAGCTGAACCAGAAGTTGGTAAAAGTTACAATGGAAAAGTAGTAAGAGTTGCAGATTTTGGTGCTTTCGTAGAAATTTTACCCGGAGTTCAAGGTTTACTCCATATTTCTCAAATAGATAATAAAAAAATTGAAAAAGTATCTGATGTTCTTAAAGAAGGGGATACAATTAAGGTTAAACTTCTGAGCATCGATGGGAATAAATATTCATTATCAAGAAAAGCACTGTTGAAAGAAAAAGATTCTGATAATTCAAATTGTAACAACAGTAATTAGCTCTTTGGAATGAAGTGATTTTTTGTGGAAGATTTTGAAGTATTAAGAAAATAATTAATAAGCTTAATGAAAATAGGGAATGTTGATATTGGTAATAAACTTTTTCTTGCACCAATGGCAGAAATTACAGATTCCCCCTTCAGGAAAATCTGTAAAGAACTCGGTGCAGGTTTTACTTTCACTCAAATGGTTAGTGCAGCAGGTGTTCTTAAAAATAATTTTCAAACCCTTCAAAATCTTTCCTTCAACATATTGGAAAAGCCAATCGGTGTTCAGATTCTTGGAAACAACCCTTCTATTGTATATGATGCAGTTCAAGAAATTTCAACCTTAAAACCGGATTTAATCGATTTAAATTGTGGGTGTTCTGTAGATAAAGTTACTTCAAAATTGATGGGAGCAGCATTGCTCAACGATCCAATCAAAATTGGTAAAATTGTTTCTGCAATGGTTAAAGCTTCTAATGGCATTCCTGTGTCTGTAAAAATTCGTTTAGGTAGAAATCAAAAGAAAATAAATGTAATTGAAGTAGCAAAATCAGTTGAAGATAATGGTGCTTCTATTATTTTTATTCATGCAAGAACTAGTAACGAAAAATATGATTCTGAACCACACTGGGAATGGATTGCCAGAGCAAAAGAAAAAATTAATATTCCTGTTGTAGGCAATGGATCAATTTCCCAACCTCAGGATGTTTTTAGGATGATAAAAGAAACTAATTGTGATTCTGCAATGATTGCAAGAGGAGCAATTGGGAATCCTTTTATCTTTCAAAGATACAATTATATGTTCGATACAGGTATAGATCCTGGTAATCCTTCTTTTGATTCTATTTCTGCAACCCTTCTAAAACATATTAATTTCCTCGTAGAAGATTATGGAGAAATTAAATGCCTTTATAAAGTGAAAAAAAATATAATCTGGTATTTTAGAAATTATCCAGGCATTGATTTACTTATGTATAATGTTTTTTCAGCTCGCAATCTGGATTCGTTAAAACTTCTTATTTATGAACATACTGAGAAAGTGAAAAATAATTATTATAACTCCAGTGAAAATTATGATATAGATTCAAAATTCAAAAAACGAGTGTTATTCTGGCTTGAAAATGAATATGAAATGATATAAAAATAAAAAGAGTTTTTAATGAACAAAGAAATCATTATTAATTCTTCGACTATGCAGAATAGAGTAGCCATCACCGAAGATGGAAATCTGGTCGATTTTTTTGTTGAAAACCCTGAAAAGCAAAGAATGGTTGGGGATATTTATCTTGGAAGAATTGCACGTGTTTTGCCTGGAATTCGTGCAGTATTTATCGATATCGGATTAAAACACGATGCATTTTTGCACTTTTCTGATATTGGAGATAGAACTGAAGCTCTTCAGGGAATTTTTGATGATGATGAAACAGATGAAGATGAAGAAGGCGATGAACCAGAAAATAAATTCTCTTCGGTAGATTCAAATGAGCAATTGGGAGAAGATAATACAAAATTAGATAAACCTCTTATAAGAGAGAAACAGATACCCAAACTTAAAAAAGGGCAGGAAATCCTTGTTCAGATTCTCAAAGAACCTGTTAAAGACAAAGGTGTGCGTGTAACTTCTTCGGTTTCAATCCCCGGTAGGTTTTGTGTATTGCTTCCAATGGATAACAAAATTGGTGTATCAAAAAAGATTACAGATATTCGAGAAAGAAAAAGATTAAGAAAAATTGCAAGAAGTATTATACCTGAAGATTGTGGTTTAATTATCAGAACTGCCGCAAAAGATCAGGATGAAGATACTTTAGCAGGAGATTTAAGATATCTTGTAAAGATTTGGGAAGATATTCAAGAAGATGCAAAAAAATTGGACCCACCAGCAATTCTTTATAAAGATTTAAGTACTACTATAAGTGTTATCCGAGATTTATTTACACCTGATGTTTCTAAAGTGTTTGTTGATTCAAAAAAATTATGGAAAGAAATACGTAATTATGTGCAATTTGTTCAACCATCACTTTTAGATCGAATTGAGCTTTATAAAGATGAGGAACCTATTTTCGAAGCATTTAAGATTGAAGAACAAATTAAAACTTTGATGGGGCGAAAAGTGCCTCTTCCAAGCGGTGGACATATAATTATTGAACATACAGAAGCTATGACTGTAATTGATGTCAATAGCGGTAGATACGCAGCAAAAAAGGAACAGGAGCTTAATTCTCTTAAAACTGATTTAGAGGCTGCAAGAGAAATTGTTCGTCAATTAAGATTGAGAGATATTGGAGGCTTGATAGTAGTGGATTTTATTGACCTTGAAGATGAAAAGAATAGAAAAAAAATTTATGATGAACTTAAAAAGGAATTTAAAAAAGATCGCGCTAAAACAGTTGTTCTTCCTATGACAGAATTTGGTTTGATTCAAATTACGCGTGAAAGAGTTAGAGAAAATATTGTTCAATCTCTTACAGAAGTTTGCCCTTACTGCCAGGGTACGGGCTTACTGACTAAAAAATCCAACGTAATTCATGAAATTGAAAAGTGGTTACAACGTTATCGGTTGGAAGGAAAACATAAATTTCTGAAATTAATTGTTCATTCTTCACTGGGGCAAAAATTAAAAGAGGGATTTATTTCTACTCTTACTAAAATTCAATTTAAATACTTTGTAAGATTAAAATTAATTCAAGACGAAAAGATGAATCCATCATCTTTCCGTATAGTTGTTTCGAGAACCGGCGAAGATATAACAGAAAAATTTGCTTAACTATTATCATAAATTTTTCTTTTAGATAATACTTTTTAAAAAATTATCTTGAAAAATTACTTACTCTGATTCATTTTTAGTAATTTTTCATATGAAATATTTTTGATTATTCATTAGGAGGTTGTATGAAATTCTTTATAGATTCAGCAAATATTAATCATATAAAAGAAGCAGCTTCTTATGGTTTACTTGATGGCGTTACTACAAACCCTACACTTGTTTCCAAAGAATGTAAAAATTTTAGAGAACTCCTTGAAGATATAGTAAAAATTGTGGATGGTCCAATCAGCGCAGAAGTTATTTCAACTGAATATGAAGGCATTTTAAAAGAAGCAAGAGAACTATCTCAAATACATAAAAATATTGTGGTGAAAATTCCTTTAATTAAAGAAGGATTAAAAGCTGTAAAAACTTTATCATCAGAAGGAATTAAAACTAATGTTACTTTGTGCTTCTCTGCATCTCAGGCAATATTAGCTGCTAAAGCAGGAGCAACATATGTAAGCCCATTTGTTGGTCGACTTGATGATATTAGTCACGAAGGTATGACATTAATTGCACAGATTGTTCAGATTTATAAAAATTATAATTTCAAAACAGAGGTTATTGTTGCAAGTGTACGTCATCCACTTCACGTAGTCGAAGCTGCACTTATGGGAGCCCATATTGTAACCATGCCCTTTGATGTAATCGAAAAATTATTTAAACATCCACTAACTGATATTGGATTAGAAAGATTCCTTGAAGATTGGAAAAAATTAAATCAATAATGTTATGAAAAAAACTAAATTCTATTCCATTCACGAAAAACTTGGTGCAAAATTAATTGATTTTGCCGGGTATAAAATGCCAATTCATTATTCTTCTATTATAGCAGAACATAAAGCAACGAGAAATAAAGTTTCAGTCTTTGATGTTTCTCATATGGGAGAAATTTTTATTAAAGGCGATAAGGCACTCGACTTTGTACAATATATTACTATTAATGATGCTTCAATTCTTAATAATGGAAGAGTTCAATATTCTGCAATGTGCTACCCTGATGGGGGGATAGTTGATGATTTGTTGGTTTATAAAATTAATGATAAAGAATTTATGTTCGTTGTTAATGCTTCAAATAAAGATAAAGATTTTGAATGGATGCTTAATAATAATCTCTTTGATGTTGAAATATCTGATAAAAGCGATGATTACTCATTGCTTGCAGTTCAAGGACCTAAATCGAAAGATGTTATTCAAAAAATTTGCAATCGTCCTATCGATTTGGATTACTATCATTTCTTTTTTACAGATGTTGCAGGTGTAAATATGTTGGTTTCAAGAACTGGTTATACAGGTGAATTAGGATATGAGTTATATTTTGAAGGTGATGAACATACAGCAGAAAAAGTTTGGAATGCTCTGTTCGAAGCAGGAAAAAATGAAAACATTCAACCAGCGGGACTTGGAGCTAGGGATTCTTTGAGGTTAGAAATGGGTTATTGTCTTTATGGAAATGATATCGATGAAACAACAAATCCACTTGAAGCAAATCTTGGCCGGATTACTAAATTAAAGAAGAATTCATTTATAGGTAAAGATGCATTATTAAAAATAAAAGAAGAAGGAATAAAAAGGAAATTAGTTCCTCTTATTTCTAATGAAAAATCTTTTCCCCGACATGGTTATGAGCTGACTATTGAAGGTAAAAAGGTTGGTCAAATTACAAGCGGAGCTGTGAGCCCCATCCTTGAAAAAGCAATTGCTCTTGGTTATGTTTCGATTGAATATGCTCAGTTAGGAACTCAGATTAACTTTTTAATAAGAGGAAAAGAAATTCCAGCATTTATAACTAAATTACCCTTTATAAAGAATTAATATGAAAATTAATGTATTATTCTCAAATATTTTTCTTGATGAGCTTTACTTTACAGGTAAAACAGCCGTTGCAATCGACGTATTAAGAGCATCAACTGTAATAACTACAGCACTATCTAATGGGGCAAGGGAAGTAATTCCTGTGAGTACATTAGATTTTGCTATGAAAATATCGAGTGATGCATTTAAGAGTCAGACATTATTATGTGGCGAAAGAAATACTAAAATGGTTGAGGGATTTAATCTTGGTAATTCTCCTCTCGAATATAAGCCCGAGGTTGTTGCAGGCAAATCAATAATTTTATATACTACGAATGGGAGTAAAACTATTGTTAAAGCAAAATTTTGTGATAATTTGTTTATTGCTTGCTTTTTGAATTTACCTGCAATTGCTAAACATTTGATTTCTCTAAATCTCGATTTTGAAATTATTTGTGCTGGCACAAATGGATTGTTTAATTATGAGGATACAATTTGTGCAGGTATGCTGATTAATGAAATTAAGTCACAATATCCTGAAGTTCAATTATCGGATTCTGCGATTGCAAGCCTAAGATTAAGCAAACAGGTGGGAAAAAATTTATATGGATTTCTCTGTGAAACTGAACATGGCAAATTATTAATTGAAAACGGATTTATCGATGATATAATCGAATGTTCAAAATATGGAACAACAGATATAATTCCTTATTTTGTTTCTGGTGCAATAAAGAGATTATAAATTAGTTGCCGATCTAAAAATGTCTAAGAAGAAAAATTATAGGCAAACTGAAAAAAGTGATAAGGAATACTTTGTTATTTCTCCTGCTAAAAAGAAAAAGATATTAGGCATATTACTCATTGTTTTTGCACTGCTAATTTTCTTCAGTATCTTATCTTACTCTCGATATGACGATGCATACTTCTCATACAGATTTACAGATCTATTTAATATATTTTCAGCAAATCCGGAGTTAATTGAAAAGGCAGCACACACACATAACTGGCTTGGAATTTTTGGCGCTTATATTTCTAATTTTTTTATTCATGCAACAATAGGATACTTTTCTTTAATATTTCCAATAATACTTTTTATATGGGGCTACACAATACTTAGAGACAATGATTCTAAATTAGCTCTCTATTTTACAAATTTTTTCCTTGCTTTGGGTCTATTATTATCTTCATTTTTTGGTGTTATTAGAAATGCAAAAGAATTTAACTTATTGAGAGATTATTATGAGTTATCAGGTAATGTAGGCGATTATATTGGAATTGCATTGAGTAATTTAATTGGGGGTTTGGGGAGTGTAATATTTTTATCCACAGGATTACTTATAACATTAATTATTGCATTTGACGTTCGATTTAGTCCAATATTTAATTTTTTTAGAAAATTTGTCAAAGAAGAAATTCATAGTCAGGACGAAGATGATGAAAAGTCTGAAATAGATTTTGTAAAGATTAGAAATCTTAAAGAAGAAAATAAAAAAGAGCTAAAAAAGAAAATAGATGATGAAAAAGAAGATAAAAAAGAAAGGAAAATAGAAACAAAAATTAGAATTATTAAAAAAGATGAATTAGAAAAAATTTCAGAATTAGAAGAAGTTTCTTCTTTGAAAAAAAGTGATACTATAAAAACAGATAAAATAAAAGATGAAGATTATTTCCCTGAAATTGATAAAGAAAAAGAAGCAAACCTACCGGATCAATGGGATGAGGAAATAGATTATACCCCTCCAGGTTTAGACCTATTAATCACGCCAGAAGATGAAGAAGTTAAAGTTCATGAAAGTGAATTAAAAAGAAATGCCCAACTTCTTAAAGAAAAACTCGCACTTTTTGATATAGAAATAGAAGATATTACTGTAACACCTGGTCCTGTTGTAACACTTTATGAAATAGTACCAGCACCTGGAGTAAAAATTAGCAGGATAGTTAGCCTCGAACACGATATTGCATTAGCGCTTGCAGCAAAAGGTATAAGAATAATTGCTCCAATCCCTGGCAAAAGTGCTATTGGAGTTGAGATCCCTAATGCTGAAGCATCACTTGTGCGGGCAAAATCTGTCCTTAGTAAGCTAAAAGATACAAAAGCAGAGCTTCCTCTTGCCTTAGGTAAAACAATTTCTGGCGAAGTTTATATTACAGATCTAGCTAAAATGCCTCACTTATTAATTGCTGGGTCCACAGGCTCGGGAAAAAGTGTTGGTATTAATATGATTATACACAGCCTTATTTATTCAAAACATCCATCGGATGTAAAATTTGTTATTTTTGATCCAAAAAAGATAGAATTATCATTCTATAAGAAATTGAGTAGACATTTCCTGGCTGTTTCACCTGATTTAGAAGAAGAAATTATTACAACGCCAACAAACGCTTTGCTGGCATTAAAAGCTGTAGAATATGAAATGGAAAAACGATATGATAAACTAGCAAAAGCAGGGGTAAGAAATATTGTTGATTATAATAAAAAAGTCTTAAATCCTAAATCGCGTCCACACGATACGGGAGAAATTAAACATCATAAATTACCTTATATAATTGTTATTATTGATGAACTTGCAGATTTAATGATGACATCAGGAAAGGAAGTTGAAGAACCAATTGCAAGACTGGCTCAGCTGGCTCGTGCGGTTGGAATCCATTTGATACTTGCTACTCAAAGACCATCAGTTAATGTAATCACCGGTGTTATTAAAGCAAATTTCAGCGCAAGAATAGCTTATCAGGTTGCTACAAAAATTGATTCACGTACTATTCTTGATATGAATGGTGCTGAACAATTGCTTGGAAGTGGTGATATGCTTTTCTTGCCCGCAGGTATGCCTAAACCAATCCGTATTCAAAATGCTTTTATTACTACTGAAGAAATTGAAAGAGTAACAAATTATATCTATAAACAAAAAGGTTATTCTAAGAGATATTTTTTACCTTCAATTTATGAAAAGAAAAAAGCTGAACTTGGTAACTTTCTATCAGATTTAGATCCTATGTTCGAAGAAGCAGCAAGAATTGTTGTAAGGCATCAACAAGGCTCTGTTTCTCTATTGCAAAGAAAATTAAAATTGGGCTACTCACGTGCTGCAAGAATTATTGACCAACTTGAACAGGCAGGTATTGTAGGACCGGCTGAAGGTAGTAAGGCACGCGAAGTAATAGTTGAAAATGAAGAACAACTTGAAACAATTTTAAGATCATTATGAAAGTGATTTTTCTATTATTGTGCTCTTTTAATATTTTATTGGCACAGAGTGGAATAGAAATTTTAAAAAAAATTCAATCTAAGTTTAATTCTATTTCAGATTTTTCTGCAAATTTTATCCAATATGATTGTTCTAATAAAAATTCTTTTATATTAAAAGGTAAATTTTATTACAAGCGCACTGACAAATTTATTGTTGAGTTAGATAATCAGACGATAATCTCTAACGGAAAGACTTTTTGGAATTATAATCGAAAACAAAAACAATTGATTATAAGTAATCTATCGGATGAACCAACAACATATTCTTTAGAAAAAATAATTTATAATTATCCAGCATTGTGCTCCATTAAATTTTTGAAACGAGATAATGATACAGATGTTATTGAATTGCAATCAAAAGAAGGTATGCTTGATTTGAAGAATATTAAAATCTGGAAAGACAAAAATGATATGATTTCAAAATTAGAAATTACTTTTATAGATGATGTTTGTTATGTGATGGTATTTAATAATATTTTGACAAATCAAAATTATCCAGATTCAAAATTTATCTTTAATCCTCCAAAAGGAATACGAATTGTTGATCTCCGGTAAAGAAAATAAGAATTTATTCAAACAATTAGTTGGGTATATCTTACCTTTTTTACTCACTATTATTTTCCTGTATCTTGCTTTTAGAGGCATAGATCTGAAAAAGTCTTTTAACCTGATAACAAAAACATCCGTTATCTGGCTTATCATTTACATTCTGATATTTTATTTATCTCACTACATCCGTGCAATAAGATGGAAAATAATTATCAAGTCAGTAAAACCAGATGCCTCTTCATTATATTTATTTGGTGCTGTTATGATAGGTTATGGTGTAAATTGTGTTATTCCAAGATTTGGTGAAATATACCGAGGGTTTTTCTTAGGCAAGTGGGAAAAAATTTCAAGGTCGACAATGATTGGAACAATAATAGTAGAAAGGGTGATAGATATTGTATCATTTGGCTTAGCTTCATTTTTGAGTGTATTATTTTATTCGGGCGATTTATTCAGGAGAATTACATGGCTAAAACCTACTTTGATAACAGGCTTTTTCATAATTTCTGCTATAATATTTATAATCGTTTTAATTGTAAAATATGAGCATGGATTGACTAAAACTTTTTTTAAGATAATTAATAAAATTAATCCGAAGCTTTCTCTTAAATTCTCAGATACTCTGACAACTTTAATTGATGGCTTTTCAAGTATCAAGAGTGTTAAAAATATATTTTTGATAATTTTTTTGACAATATTTATGTTCTTACTATACGCTCTAAATACATATACTGGATTTATTATGCTATATATGCATGAAATTCAAGATATTGATATGAAAATGGCATGGGTTTTTATGGCAATTAGTGCCTTCGGTACACTCATTCCAACTCCGGGTGGAACAGGTTCTTATCATATTATATCAATTTTTATTCTATCTAGATTGTATAATTTCGATTATGAAATAAGTGCCGCTTATACTATACTTACTCATTTTATTCAATATTTTGTATTTGTTATATCGACTTTATTGCTTATCTATATCATAAATAAATTGAGAGTTAAAAAAGGGGAATCGAAAGAAAATTTTATATCAGTTTTCAATTCAAATTAAATATAAATGAAAAGAAACATAATACTCATTTTTTTTATACCTTTAATTTTATATGCACAATGGGATTTCGGTTTAACGATGGGATTAGATTTTAAATCAACACCTTCTTACCATGATTACATAAATCTAAATTATTCTAGATATGGTAAAAAACTTCCTACTTATGCAAATGCTATTAATTTTAATGTAGAAGTTGATTATAAATACTCTGCTAATTTTCAATTAGGTGTAGAACTTAATTATTTAATCGATTCTTATAATACTCAAATTGCTGCAGTAAGCTTTTATGAAATTTCTTATACGTTTTTGCGACCTTCATTATTAGCTTATTATATAATCGAGGATAATGGATATAAAATTAAACTTGGTGGTGGGGTTGGACCAAGATTTGTTTTTTTAACTGAATATAAAATAATAAGCTCAGATTATAAAGCTCAGGGATTTGGCTTTTTAATTAAAACAGAAGGGAATACTTTATTGGGAGACAATCTATATGCAGTACTTGGATTCGAAATTAAATATGATATAACAAATGATGTAAAAGAAATTATCAATAAAAATAAAATTATTAATTTTTATAACGGTAAGGCAGTTAATATGACTTCATTTTCTTTCGGAATAAAACTTGGAATTGCATACTTACTCTATGGAGGACTATGAGTATAATTGAAGCAATCATACTTGGAATAATTCAGGGATTAACAGAATTTTTACCTATTAGTAGTACAGGTCATCTCACTCTGGCAGGTAAATTTATGAATTTGATAAATGTTAATAACTCTCAGGCGTGGACTGCATTTATAGCAGTAATTCAACTCGGTACATTAGTTGCGGTTTTAATTTATTTCAGGAATGAAATTGTGTATATAATAAAGGATTTTGTAAATGATAATTTTATTAACAGAAAAAATTTTAGTAATCAGACATTAAATTCTAAGATGGGCTGGTATTTGATATTGGCAACTATCCCTGTTGCTTTTATTGGTTTGCTATTTAAAGATTTTATAGAAGGAACTTTCACAAAAAATTTGTATGTAATATCATCAAGTTTAATTCTGCTGGCTATTATTCTTGCTATTGCAGAAAAAATTGGGAAATTTAAAAGAGGGCTGAATGATATAAATTGGGTAGATGCATTTGTAATAGGGTTTGCCCAGTCATTAGCATTAATCCCGGGTTCTTCGCGCTCGGGTACTACAATTACTGCAGGCTTATTTCTTGGATTTAACAGAGAAACTGCCGCACGTTTTTCTTTTTTGATGAGTATACCTGCCGTATTTGCTAGTGGAATGTTAGAATTTTATGAATCATTAAAATATGTTGAGACTATATCATTATTAAACCTTATAATTGCTACTTTATTTTCCGCTATAAGTGGTTATGTATCAATTGAATACCTGCTAAAGTATCTAAGAAAAAAATCTACATTAATTTTTGTAATCTACAGAATCTTATTGGGAATTATAATTTTAATATTAATTGGAAATAAATTATTACAACCATAGGTGAATTATGAAATTAAAGAAATTATTCCTTCTTATAGTTTGTGTAGTAATGATTTTATCCTGCAATTCTCATGGACAAAAAGAAATTAGGGAAGAAAAAATTAAAGTAAATGACCTCGAAGATATGATGAGCATAAAGAATAATGAAAAGTTAATAGGCATAATGAAAACAAGTATGGGTACGATTGAACTTGAACTTTATCCTGAAGAAGCACCTAAGACAGTTAAAAACTTTATTGGATTATCATTGAATGGTTTTTATGAAGGAGTAATTTTTCATCGTGTTATTAAAAATTTTATGATACAAGGAGGTGATCCAACAGGAACTGGAAGAGGTGGGTCGAGTATTTATGGAGGACCTTTTGAAGACGAATTTTCACCTTCATTAAAACATGATTCACCTGGAATTCTTTCAATGGCAAATGCTGGACCCAATACAAATCAAAGTCAGTTTTTCATTACAGTTATTCCAACACCTTGGTTAGATTTTAAACATACAATATTTGGAAAGGTAATAAAAGGAATTGAAGTTGTTTATGCTATTAATTCAGTACCTACTGATGAAAATGATAGACCTATTCAGGATGTTTTTATTGAGAAAATTATAATTGAAAAACGAAAGTTTTAATATATGCAATCAGAGCTCTTCACATCTCGTTGGGGTTTAATTGTATCTACTCTGGGAATTGCAGTTGGTACAGGTAATATATGGCGTTTTTCAAGAGTTGTTGCACAAAATGGGGGAGGTTCATTTTTAATTCCATGGGTGATTTTTCTATTAATTTGGTCATTACCTTTAATAATATCAGAATTTGCACTTGGTAAATTGACCAGGCGGGCACCAATTGGGGCTGTTGCGATATCTACTAATAATAAATTTACCTGGATGGGTGCTTTTATAGCATTTGTATCCACGGCTATCATGTTTTATTATTCAGTAATTACGGGCTGGTGTATAAAATATTTCTTTTCTGCAGTTTCAGGTAATTTATTTCATACAGATGATTATTTAAGATACTGGAATAATTTTTCATCAAATTATTATCCGTTACTTTTTCACTTTATATCGATGGGATTTGGTTCTTATGTGGTTTATAAGGGTATTATAAAAGGAATCGAAAATGTAAGTAGAATACTTGTAACATTACTAGTTGCTATTCTTCTGATTTTGTTTTTCAGAGCAATTACATTGCCAGATGCTATTGAAGGAATTAAATATTTTTTTACTCCAAATATCGAATATTTAATGAATTTGAAAGTATGGCTAAATGCTCTTACCCAGAATGCATGGGATACAGGAGCTGGTTGGGGCTTAATTTTAACTTATGCGACATACATGAAACAAAAAGAAGATATTGCATTAAATGCTACCTTAATTGGTTTCGGGAATAATTCTATTTCATTACTTGCAGGTATAATAATTTTTTCGACAGTATTTGCATTAGGTTCTAATGATGATATGAAACTTATATCACAATCTGGTCCAGCAAATACAGGACTAACATTCATTGTGTTGCCACGGTTGTTTTCAAAATTATCAGGAATAATGTTGATAAATATAATTTTTGCTTCTTTGTTTTTTCTTGCATTATCATTTGCTGCCCTAACTTCTTTAATTTCTATGATAGAGTTGGCCACAAGAACTTTAATTGATTTTGGAATTAATAGAATTAAAGCAACAATAATTGTTAGTATATTTGGATTCATTTTTGGTATTCCTTCAGCTTTAAACATAAATTTTCTTATTAATCAGGATTGGGTCTGGGGTGTAGGTTTAATACTGAGTGGGGCTTTTATAGCTTATTCAGTGAATAAATTAGGTGTTGATGAATTAAGAAATAAAATCATAAATGGTTACGGCGCCGATATTAAAATTGGTAAGTGGTATAATTATTTGATGAAATATTTTGTGCCACTACAGGCAATTATTTTGTTGATCTGGTGGTTGATCTCATCAACAACATGGGACAGTGAATGGTGGAATCCATTTCATCGCGAAAATTTGGGGACATGCTTGTTTCAATGGATGATTGTACTTTTTGTATTTTACATACTCAATAAAAAAATTTCAAAACTATTATCAAGAATATGAATATTTATACATTATTAGTTGCTTTAATTGTTATTGGCATAATCTGGGGTGGTTTAATATTTTTTATTATGAAAGCCATAAATTTTGAAAAGAAAAAGATGAATCAATATGGCAAAGAGAGCAATTCTATCAGTAAATGAATTATTAAAACAACTTAGAGAAGGCAAATTACTACCTGTATACTTAATTTGTGGGGATGATACTTATAGTATTGATAATACTATAGAAAAAATCAAAAAAAATGCAATGCAACATATCAAATCTGAGTTTGATATTGAAATAATAGATGCAGAAAGAGGGGGGGATGTTTCTACTATAATAGATTTAGCTACAACATTTCCATTTGGAGGGAATAAGAAACTAATAATTGTCAAAAATTTTGAAGTATTCAATGATAAAAAAATTCTTAAAGAATATATAGATGCTCCTTCAGATTTTACAATATTAGTCTTGATTAATAGAACTAAGTTAAGCGATTATTCTAAAGAACCATATTTATCACTCTTAAAAAAAGGTTTTTTATTTGAAACTAAACAAGAAACGGGTGAAGAACTTGTTGACTGGCTTGAAGATAAAATAAAAAAATTTGATTTGAACCTTACTAAAAATGACCTTTATACAATAATAGAAATGGTTGGAGAAAATAAAAGTCTTATCGAAAACCAGATAAATAAAATTTTAGATTTTAGTATGAATAAGAAAGGAATTGACATTGAAGATATTAAAAAAATAATATCCTCGACAAAGAAGTATTCTATATTCGATTTACAGGATGCTATTGGTAGAGGGGATAAATCAAAAGCACTTGAGATATGCTATAATTTACTGGATAATGGAGAAGAATTAATTGTTATAATTAATATGTTGGTAAAATTTATTCTTACTATTGCGCAGATTTTAGAAATGGTCAAATTAAATATGAATGATAACGAAGCAGCAAAAAAACTTCAGGTAAGCTGGTACTATTACATTAATTGTAAAAAAGCAAATTATCTTTTTTCGGATTTAAGATTATTAAATGCGTCACGTGCACTTCTTGATGCCGATACAAAAGTTAAAACAACTTCTACTGACGCCAAAACGATATTAACTATGTTGATTGCTAATATTATTCATTAATATAGAAGTTGAATTATTTTTTTTTAATAACTAAAATTATGCACTAAATTTTTGAAACAATCTTATTAATGGATAGGTATAATTGCCACACAATCAAAATTTAACCGAATTATCGGATGAAGAACTAATCAAAAAGTTTCAAGAAACTAATGAACTTGAAGCTTATGAAATATTAGTTCGTCGATATAAAGATCCTCTGATGAACTTTGTTTATAGGTTCGTTGGAGATAGAGATGTATGTACAGATATAGTTCAAGATACAATGATTAAATTTTATTTAAATAAAGATTCTTATCGTGAATTTGCGAAGTTTTCTACTTGGATTTATACTATTGCTGGGAACCTTGCAAAAAATGAACTTAAAAGAAGAAAAAGGAGAAATTTGCTTTCACTCGGTCCATCAGAAGATGAAAGACAAATACAAGTAGAAGATAAATCTTTTGTTTCCCCCGACCGTGCAGCTGATAGTAACCTTAAGCATTATATTATTCAAAGAGCTTTAATGAAAATTAAGCCAATTTATAGAGAAATGGTAATTTTAAGAGATATACAGGGATTATCTTATGAGGAAATTGCTGAAATAACAAAAGTTTCATTAGGAACTGTTAAATCAAGAATTAATAGAGGTAGAACACAATTACAAAAGTTATTAAAAAACATATATAACGAGTAAGCCTATGGGAATAAATAGTTACAATTATGATGAACTTAAATTTTCTAAACTATTAAATGATTTGAAAGAACTCCCCAAAATTAAAGCCGAAGAAAATTTTGAATACAATTTGATGATGCGTATTCAAAATGGGAACTTCGGTAGACGGCTGGAAGAAGAAAAGCCAGTATATAGCATAATTAAGTTTGTTGTACCCTCAGCAATTGTATCAATAATAATTCTAATAGTTCTTTTATTACCATCTGCAGAACAGAATATTGACAATCCATTAATGGTTGATCCTCCAAAGATATCTGAAAATGAGATTGTAAATAATTCTCAAATTTTTTCTTCAAATGCTGCTCGAACAAAAAAAACCCAGAGTAAAATCAGTAATGAAAAAACAACAGGTCAAACTAATCCTGAATTAAAAAATATTACTTCTGTCCCACCAAAATATCCAATAAATCAAAATAGGTCAGTCTCATTAGATGAATATATTTCCGGGGAAACTACTCAAGAGAACAACATAAAAAGTGGTACTGTGGTAAGAAGTGGTGATGATATTCTTTTTGATGCTTTTCTCATGCCCGAAGAACTGGATAAAAAAGCTCTTGAAAAATATCGTAAAATGATTGATTCAATTAAACGATCCGAAGCTAAAAGAGATTCAATAAAAAGATTGAAATAATGCTTTTTAATCAAAAATTATGTTTATTTGTTTTTTTATTGATTCATAGTTAATTTTGTAACTCAAATTATACAGGAAATTATAAAAAATGAAAAAAGGTATTCATCCAACTTATAGAAGATGCGAAGTAACATGTGTGTGTGGTAATTCATTTGTTACACGTTCAACCGTAAGCAGCATCAAACTCGAAATCTGCTCAGAGTGTCACCCATTTTTTACAGGTAAACAAAAAATTGTGGATTCTACTGGTAGAGTAGAAAAGTTTAGAAAAAAATATGGCTTAAAAGAAGCTTAATAATTTCAGAAAAATCGGGGGCTGTAAATTTGCAGCCCTTTATTATTTTAAACCTACCCTTTTAAATAATTTCGGGATATTAGATGAATAATGTATTATCAGGTATGAATTTATATCAAGGTGTAAGGGGACATGCTGTTAAAATTTTAAACCGTGTTGATCGAACAGATGCTTACCTCGATAAATTGCTTGAAATTGAATTGAAGAATTCTACTTTGAGTGGTATTGATAAAGCTTTGTTGTTTGAAATAGTTCATGGCGTAATGAGATGGATGGGCCGATTAGATTGGATTTTGACAGGTTTTTATAAAGGTCAATTTTCTAAAAGCGTTTCGGATGTTAAAAATGCTTTGCGTGTAGCACTTTATCAAATATTATTTCTGGATAAAATTCCTGATTATGCTGCTGTTAACGAAGCAGTTGAATTTGTAAAGAAGCTCCAAGGACAAGAATATGCTGACCAAGCAAATGCAATTTTGAGAAATATAATCAGGAGCAAAGATTCTATAAGATACCCTGATCCTCGAGAGGATTTAGTAAGTTATTTAAGCGTATATTACTCTCATCCTTCATGGATGGTAAAAAGATGGCTTAATAGATTTGGAAAAGAGGAAACGGAAAAACTCTTAATAGCTAACAATAATCGACCTTTTTTAGCTTTAAGAGTAAATTATCTTGTTACAAATAAAGAAGAATTAAAGTCACTTCTTGATTCAGTTGAACTAAATTATAGTGAAAGCAAAATACTTCCTGAATTTATAAGACTTAATAATTTAACGAATATTACTGACTGGGAATATTTTCAAAAAGGATATTTTTCCGTTCAGGATGAAAGTACTGGATTACCAGTAAAATTACTTGATCCAAGTCCAGGAATGAGAGTGCTTGATTTGTGTGCAGCACCTGGAGGGAAAACGGCTTTTATTGCAGATATTATGAAAAATGAAGGTGAAATTATAGCCCTTGATAGATTTGAAAGTAGACTGAAAATTCTTGAAAAAAATTTATTGAGGTTGAAAGTTACCAACGTAAAAACTATTTCAATTGATGCAATGGAATATTGTGATGAGATTGGCTTTGATAGAATATTAATCGATGCCCCATGTTCTGGATTAGGAACGTTAACAAAAAAGCCCGATCTTAAATGGAAAAAAGATTTGGGAGATATCAGAAAAATTGTTAATATTCAGTATAACTTGTTAAAAAAAGGTTCATCCTTACTTAAACCTGGAGGAATTCTTGTTTATAGCACTTGTACAATTGAACCTGAAGAAAATATTGAAATAATTAATAAATTTCTTGTTGAAAACCCTAACTTTAAACTTGTTGATGCATCAGAAATGTTTCCAAAAGAGTTAATTGATGAGAATGGATGTATTCAAACTTATTCTCATGTTCATGGGATTGATGGTTCTTTCGCAGCAAAGTTAATACGTGTAAATTAAAATAAATTGAGAAAAAATGGCTTTCGAAGCCTTGAAGAAATTTGCTGAAGAACTGAGAGAATTGAGAGAATCAAAAGGAATATCACTTCAGCAAATTTCAAATCATACCAAAATTGATTTAAAATTCCTTCAAATGATTGAAGAGGGCAATTTTAATTTTTTGCCTGAAATTTATGTTAAAGCTTTTGTTAAAGAATATGCTCAAACTCTTAATTTAGATGTTAATGAGATAATCAAAAAATATGAAATGGCAAAAGAAAAAGTAGATTCGAAGGGTTCTTTGAAAGATGAAGCAAATGCAAAAACCTCTGATATAATTTTAGGTAAACAAAAAGCTTCTGATATTTTTGATGATTATAATAAAGACTTTGATTCAGAATATTATTTTTCTCCGCTTCTGGAGAATTCAGATGAAAATAAAAAAGGAACAAAAAATAAATATTATTTTACAGGTATTTTAATAATAATTATTTTCA